>Ga0302282_1000031_pt1 | contig 99595 bp, 70 predicted proteins | sample III_Fen_E1_3_FD_198763 | JGI IMG/M metagenome (GOLD analysis project Ga0302282, IMG submission 198763) | Peat permafrost microbial communities from Stordalen Mire near Abisko, Sweden - III_Fen_E1_3 | ecosystem: Environmental > Terrestrial > Soil > Wetlands > Permafrost | place: Sweden: Abisko... | reverse complement strand
TGCCCGGCGCGGCAGCCAGAGCGCCTAATAAGCAGACCAGCGACGACCGCCAGCCAACACGCAGCCGCAAAGGTTCAGACGCCGCCCCGACAAGCCAGTAACGCCACCATAGAAGCAAGTTTTTTTTCGGTTGGCAGCACGGTTAGCAGCGGCGGGGCAACCGGGTTGGCAACGGCGAGGCAACCACCTCGAATCAAACCTAGACGGTAACATACCTGTTCCGCAAAGGTCGGCCAACGATAGCAATGCGCGAGCGCGAAGAGTGTGCCTACTGGTTGTGTGCCCTTTGCCTGCATCCAATCGGCTATTATGGCGACACATGGGCCGGGGTCATGTGTCCGACCGATGAGGTCATAGCGCATCTATTGATGATGCGCGGTTCGGAAGAAAAGTTCTGGGCTAATGCAAATCAGCACCCAATTGACCATCCCGCCGCTGGCGTGTAAACAGACTTTCGCACAAACGCTTTGGGCACATGAATCGGTCGGGACAAAAGTCGCCCTGCCTGCTGTGAAAACAGGACGGTTCGTGTATAGTATCCACAGGAGGTTGATGGATATGATTTGTCCTCAATGCAAAACGGCGTGCATAAAATTTGGATACTTTAATTGTCGCTGCCAGCGTTACCGCTGCAATTCCTGCGGCAAAACTTTTTCCGACATTCCGTATCGGCCACTAGGCAGGCTCAAAACGCCACTCAAAAAGGCGACGCGAATCATAAATTTCCTGGTTGAAGGCATGGGCGTCCGCGCCACGGCGCGAATCACGAAAACGCATCCGAACACCATTCAGGCGGTGTTGGAAGTGGCGGGCAGTAAATCCGCCTTCCTGCTCGACAAGATGGTGCGTGAGGTCAATTTCCCCTTCGTCCAAGTTGACGAAATGTTTTGTTTTGTCGGATGCAAAGAAAAAAACAACGTGACCGGAGACCCGGAACGGGGAAGGCAATCCATTTTCCTCGGCGTGGACGCGGACAGCAAATTCATCATCAATTGGATGATCGGCAAACGCACCTCCTGCACGATTGAAAAATATATGCAGGACTTGAAACTGCGTGTCGCGCGACCATTTCAGCTTTCAACGGACGGTTACGAGCTTTTTGAGGATGAGGTGAAATGGGCGTTCTACGGCGAAGCCGCCTACGGTCAGGTGAGTAAAAAGTTTATCCATCCGAGGGCGAAGGATTCAAATACAGCGGAAGGACGTTATGAGCCAAGCCGGGTGAAGACCATCTACAAGCGGCAGGTGTTCGGGCCGGTTCGATTCGACAAAATCAGCACCTCCTATATTGACCGGACGCATTTGAACCTGCGGCTTTTCAACCGGCGGCTGACCCGCTTAACACTCGGGTTTTCCAAAAAACTTGAACATCTCAAGAATTCCGTAGCGCTTTCCATCGCACACTATAATTTTTGCCGTGTTCATAAATCGCTCCGGGGTGAAACGCCGGCAATGGCGGCAAGATTGACCGACCATGTATGGTCCATCGCCGAGCTTTTGACCGAATCACGCCAAATCGGCTCCGAGAAATGGATTTGCCCTTTGCTTGAACGCACGGTTTCGCACCCGATGAACAATTCCTCAAAACAGCATAAAACCGCCATGAATGTGCCCTTTTGTAAAGATTTCCACGAACCCGAGTTCGTCACCACAATTGACCACGACAGCCGCGAGCAGCCGCAGCCCCAGATCGCTTGACTAAAAACTTGACTTACACTTGACTTACTGGCAGGTTGCGCGTGTGAGTTATCAGCCAGAATTCACCATCACCCCGGCGCTGCTCGCCCGCGTGGAGCAGATCGCCGCGTTGCGTGAGCGTATCCTGGCCGGCACCGTCCAAGTGCGCTGGATTCCCGCCTTGCAAAAGGACACCCGCACGCGCAACACCCATTCCTCGACGGCCATCGAAGGCAATCCGCTGACTCTGGAACAGGTTCGCGCGGTGGAGGAAGGCCGGGAAATTCCAGCCGTCGCCGCCCGCGCTAAACGCGAGGTAGTAAATTATTTCGCCGGCCTGCGGTTCGTGGAAAAGAATGCCGCCAAGAAAATTATCTCGCACGAGGAAATTTTGCGCCTACATAAAATCATGGCCGGCGACGTGATGGATCAGGGCACGGCGGGACGTTACCGCACGATGGCCGTGCGTGTTGGTCGCTATATGCCGCCGCCGCCCGCCGATGTGTCGGGCTTGATGTTCGAGTTGCTGACGTGGTGGAACAAGGAGGCGGCAAATTTGTCGCCGGTTTTAAGTTCCGCCATCGTGCATTACCGTTTTGAGGCAATTCACCCGTTTGCCGACGGCAACGGGCGCACAGGCCGGGCATTGGCGTTGTGGGAGCTTTACCGGCGCGGCTTCGACACGCATCACATTTTTTCCGTGGACGAATTTTATTGGGAAAACCGCCCGCGCTATTACGCGGCGCTGGACGCAGTGCGCCGAGAAGGTGAAGATTTATCTCGATGGCTGGAATACTGTGCCGAAGGTTTGTTGCTGACGCTGGAACGCGTTTGGACGCGCGTGCAAAAACTATCTGCCCAGCCGGGCCAGGAAAAACTGGTTCTGCGCCCGAAGCAGGAACAGCTTTTACAATTGCTTCGCGACCACAAGAGCATGACCCCGCGCGAGCTTTGGGATGCACTGGGCGTATCCAAACAGGGCACGTTGGATTTGCTCCGGCCTTTGATCAAGGCCGGTCTGGTGAAACGTATCGGCACTAAAAAGGCCGGCCAATATATTCTGGCCTGAACGCTGGTCAGCGTCGGCGACAGAATTTGACAGCGATTTAGCGATTTAATCCGACGATACGGCCGCTGGATTGCTGTTTTGGTGGAAACAGATCACCCACCGGCACACCGAAAACTTCCGCGAAAACTACGATTTGTTTGTCGGTTGCAATTGAGCGTAAGGTTTCGATATTAGCCAGGATGTCGCGAGTGATATAAATCCCCAGGAGTTGCATTTTGGTGACGAGCAAATCCTGCGACCAGCCTTTTTGGTATCGAAATCGGGCCACGTTTTGTCCAATGACATTTGCGTTTTGGGTCATACCCGGCGAGATTCGCAGAGATAAACGCATTTCCGCCCACCGGCTTCGTGAATTGCGCCGCCGATGATACCGCTCCGTTCCGCTTGGCAAGGACACTACGAAACCGGCTCAAACAAACGCACTCGCCGTTTCGTTCCTCCTTGCCAATGCTCACGTCGCAAGTTGCGGCTGGTTAGGAATTCACGAAGTTGCCCTGCAAGCCTTTGGCTTTGGGGTGGGTATGATTACCGTCTGCAGCGGAAATTGCCAGTGGCGGGATTCGCCGCCGCCTTTATCTCAAGTAGAATCACTTCGAAGCGCTCTTGGATGGATCAGTTCCAGGAGGCGCTTGCGCAGACCATGAACGAGCCACGTCGAACGTATGGGTCAAAGATGTCTTGGACACAGGTGAAAAAAATCTTAAACTTTTGGAAACCTTGGAACTCGCATTTGCCAACAAATCGATACGGAGTCTTTGTGAAAGCGAAACGCTAGCAGCCAAAGCACTCGGGGTAAGAGTTGCAAAACAGCTGATCGGACGTTTGGCGGACCTCCTCGCTATACAAGGCGTGCACGAACTCGTTGCAGGAAATCCGTGCGAACTGGATGGAGCGTTGCACGGCCACATGTCCATCACACTTTGCGATGGGTTTAAAATCGTCTTTTGTGCAAACCATTCTGCGAAACATGTCCATAAAGCCGGAAAAGTGGACTGGTCTAAAGTTACCCGTATCAAAATTATCGAAGTCAAAAGATATGAATCCTGAGAACATAAGTTTTAGTCCTGACTGGGTTTCAAAGCCTGGTGAAACAATCGCGGCTGCTCTCGAAGAGAGAAACCTCGCTCCGACTGTGTTTGCTCAACGTTTGGGACGAGCTCCAGAGTTTGCTGACGCTTTGTTGGACGGAGAGGTGGAAATTACAATTAAGATTGCCCAGAAACTCGTCGCAATTGTTGGGGGTTCTACCGCGTTTTGGATGACGCGCGAGGCTCAATATCGTTGTGGCTTGGCTCGCCTCCGTCCTGCTTCGAAAGAAAAAACAGACACTGAATGGCTAACCGAGCTTCCGCTAAAAGAAATGCGTTCCTTTGGTTGGTTGAGCCCGTATGCCGGAGTCGTAAATGAATTCAAAGCGTGCCTTAATTTTTTTGGAGTGCAGACTGTTTCAGATTGGCATAAAACCTACGGACAAGTTTTAAACGCGTCAGCGTTCAAAAAATCAGTAGCGTTCAAAACAGAGTTTGGCGCAACAGCAGCATGGCTTCGACAGGGTGAGCTTGAGGCAGGAGCGATTACCACAAAAGCATGGAGTGCATCTCGTTTTGAAACTGCACTTCATAAAGTCCGCCCATTGACTCGGCGCAAAGATCCCGGTCACTTCATAATGGAACTACAAAAGATTTGCGCTGAATCAGGAGTCGCCGTTGTCGTTCTTCGTGCTCCTGCAGGTTGTCGAGCTAGTGGCGCAACGCGTTTTCTTTCGCCAACAAAAGCCTGTTTAATTTTGAGCTTTCGTTACCTATCTGATGACCACTTTTGGTTTACGTTTTTCCATGAGGCGGGCCACTTGATGCTTCATAGCAAAGACTTGGTCTTCCTTGAAGATGGTGATTCCATTTCTGCCGAGCAGGAAAGGGAAGCAAATGAATATGCTGCTGAATTACTGATTCCAAAATCTGAGCGTTCGAACCTTGAACAATTGAGCTGCAATTCTACAGAGGTAATTAGGTTTGCACACAAGCTAGGCATCTCGCCAGGGATTGTCGTTGGCCAAATGCAGCACCGAGGTATCATATCTCCACGTTACTTAAATGGACTTAAACGTCGGTTTGTCTGGGGTGGAATCAACCTCGAAAAGCAATAAACCTTGAAGGGCTCTTTTGCCAATTGCACAGAGAATCTTCGAGAACTTGCATGCCGACCCCAAGTTGACCGCCGAGTTCAACAAGCCAGCTATCTAATTCCAACCGTTCCAAATCCGCATTTGTGCTGCCGCCGAAAAGAAGTCGCGCTCCAGTAAACGGACCTGTAGCACCTTCCATGTATGTTGATCCAGGTTCGATGGGGGCAAGGTTTAGTTTTCCAAGCATTGTTAAATAATCGAATTTGGCAGTTCTGCCGAACCTCGTCACTCGGTTCATTGAACCGTAAAGGAAATGGAAAAGTCTTCGCGCGTCATTACCGACTTCTGCCTGAGCTGCCTGAATCAATTGTTGATGTGTTCTGGGCGGGGCTACCCATTGCACATAACTTTCAACAGCTTCTCCTGTTCCGTTGCGCGACCATGCATCCAATGATTCATATTTTCGGTGATTTCCAAAATGGCGAGCGACGCCATCTCCCGTTAACGCAGCTCGATTATCTGCTAACCAAGAACGAAAACTCCGCGGGTTGCTGCCCACTCTAGCCCAAGTCCAAGGCGCGCCGTTACCAAGGCATCCATAAACATCCCTGGTGAGCCGCCATCCTGTGCGCAGGTGCTTTCCAAAATGAACAAACAGAAATATAAACCAAAAAGCTTCGTCAGTTTGACCAGTCCTCTGTTTGAGAATCGCAGCCCTTACTGGATCAAACAATGGGCTGTTGGGGTTCGCTCGTTCGGGACTTATATCCCTGCGAGCAATGACTGATGGATAGGCGACTCGATGAATGCTCTCCAGAACTTGTTCGATAAATGCGTCCCGGTGCGCCTTTAAACGGATTCCAAACAATCGCCTGTGGTTTCTATCATACGCAATCAATCCATCTCCAATCCGTTGCGCTAGTTGAAAATCTTTTGGTCTCATGTGATTGCCACCTTTATTTCTAGTGAAATCCAACGCTGTATCGCATCCATGACTTGAGTTGTCACGCCAAAACTACTTTGGATGTTGTGGTTGAATCCGAGGACAACCAGTTCTTGCCTTAGTTCAATGCCGGCGATCTCACTAAGCGCTCCCTTGTAAGCAATCCCCGATACTTGCTCGCTCTGACTTCGCGGAAGTGCCCAAGACGCCATGGCACGCTTTTCAAGTTGCACACCTGCAACTTTCTCGAAGTTTTGCACTACAGAATTGCCGTTCAAAATCAGAATACGGATAGGAGAGTCGGCAATCATTCGCCCCAACATGTCACCTGCGTTTGCCAGCAGCCCATTTCGTTGGGAATGATTCAACGCTGTCCATTTACACGCTGTTGCATACGGGATGAGATCCAGATGACAAGCCTTGAGCGGTGAATTGTAATAAGACACCTGCGCTTGAACCATGAGCCTATCGAGTTTTTTGAACCATGCATCGTATGGGTTTCTTTGGAAATAAGTGTAACAAGACTCAATTATCATCTGTAAATGCTCGACTCCGGTGTCAGACCAGCGCTCAAGCCCCAACGATTTGAGCGTATGGAATCTCCGTGCTGAGCCATCCAACTCGTTGCCATCGAGGTTTTCGAATTCCCGATTGCTTGGATTAATGCCCAATGTAGCCACGTGCGAACGCGTGATATCTCCGAAAGAAATCACAGGGCTGCTCCATGGAATGACACCTAAAGCGATGAGTGATTTATCATCCAACCGCTCAACCATTGTTGTCAAAACGCCTTTCAACATCATATGACTTGGGGAAGTTTAATGAATTCAGAAAAGCCCGAGCTGTTCATGTTGTTTGTCTTTAGCGCGTTTGAGTGCGGCCAGTCTTCTGGGTTCAATGTAAATATCATAAATCCGAGAGGTCATCTTTCGTTTTTGCTGCGCAATAGCTTTGTGGTCGAGATTCTTCGAAAGCGCAAATATTTCGAGCAGCCTAAGAATGTCTTTCCAATAGTAATCGATTTTCTGTTCTGAAATATCGTGCTTCTTGCGTAGCCGAATTGCGCGCTCTGTATGGACGGCGGTTTTTATCGATTTCCACGGGTCACCAAAAGGCATTGGTGGCATACAAAACACAGTGGGTTGCCATCCTTCGCGTAGATAATGCCGGGCACCATCGGCATCCTTTTTGTAGAGATGCAGGCTGGCGGCAAAATGTTTGTATTTGCCAAGTTCAAGACCCAGCGACCTCGCGACAATTTCTTGAAGCATTGTGAAGACGAAAACGTCATGCGGCAGCCCAATAAATGCGTCGTTGGAACGCATGTTGGTAAACATATGGAGTCTCTTTCGCCGCACCATGAATTGCAACGTGCAAGTGCAAGGTATTTCCTTGTGCCTGGGTGACGAGTGGTCGATGTCCGCTGCGTCAAACAATTGAATGACAGCTCGGCGTGAGTCTTGGTGCTTCTTTAATAAGTTTATTATGTTTTGAATTTGGTCATGCCGGCCATCCATCGCGAAAAAGCGAGGGCCATAACCACCATGAACAACGCGTCCATCATCAGACTCATCTCGGTAACGTGAAACATAATATGAAATAAATTTCACATTATTTGTTTTTGCCAGATACCAAAATAACTCTCCAAGACAGCTGAACAGTTTCCCTTTTGTTTCCGTTCGGCTAAGGCGTGCTCGCGGGTTTGTCAGCTGTAGAAGAACACCGGTTAACTCTGTGGCTTCGCCACGGGTTGGATGGATTATATTCTTAGAATTGAGCAGCCTTTCGAACACCCTTAACATGAGGTCGTCAAGTGTGTTGTCGGAAAGATACATATCACGGTTAGCTGCTCAACTTTGGTAACTCTCCGTCCACACGGAGGAGAAGACCAGGTTGCGGTCGCTGACGACATTGTCCACGTGGCCGACTGGCTGTTCGGCGGCGCTTTGGCGGACGTTTGTTTTCATCGTGTGAGGCAGTTTCTTTCATTCTGCAGACGGTGGCAAGCCCGCTTGGAAAATCTTTGATTTGCGTTAATTCGTATCAAAAGTTTTTATCGTTCCGGCAGCAAGGCGAGCAGTTTGGCTTTCACATATTCTCCAGCCTGCTGCGGGTCATAATCAATTCCTGCCCGGAGCAGTTGATTCATATCCGAACAAAATCCACGGTCTGCCAGATGCCCGTCCAGCAGCGCAACAAACTCGAATCGTCCGGCAACGCTGCCCTCCAATTTTAGATAATGCTGAAATGATTCGATAATCCGGGCGGGAACCACGGCTGGTTTGGCCAGCGCCAGCGCCCAATACAGGTCAAATAAATCCCGGCCACGCCGCCGCTGAAACAATGCCCGCATTTTTGTCCCCAGCATTTCATGAATGTCATAACCGCTGACCTGGGTGCTGACCGCCGCATCCCGAAACGGAAATTCAAACGGGATTTTAATCACGGGAAGATGCGGCGTGCGTTCGGTGACATTGGCCTCCACCACAATTTCGAGGTTCGTTCCCGGTTCCATGAGGGAGGGAACGGCGTAAGTCATCCGCAGTACCCGCGATGGTTTAACGGTGTTGCGGATGGCCAGTTTGAGATCATCCCAAACTGATTGTTTCGGAGTTCCCAGCACACCGCTCAATACGCGATTGAGCGCCCGGCGAATATGGCCCTCCGGGCGATCACCGACCACAACCAGATCAATGTCCTCGCTGTAACGCGCTGCCGGCGCGAGATGAACCTTGTGCAGCAACGTGCCGCCACGCATGGCAATCTGACTCTGCAAAAAAGCATCGTTGAACAACGCAACCATCGTCTGGCACAACAATAAATCCTGCTCGACCTGACGCTGGCTCGGCCAAGGAACCGCCGTTTGATGGGCCAGGACATCCCGGCGGGTAAGTGAAGTCATAGTTCTCCTGAATTGTTAAGCACCCGCCAACGCTCGACCACTGGCGCCGTCGTCCGATCAGCCTTCGTCGGGGCCAGTGGAACCAAAGCGAGTTGAGAGGGCAGCCAGTCATGGATCACCTCGGCCAATTTTTTGTTGCCAGCCGTCTCGATGATGTAACCCAGCCGTTGTGCGGTTGCCGGTTCGTTTTCAGCTTCCAGCATACGCTTGAGTTCGGTGACACCCATCAGCGGCAGCAGTGGCGTGAGGGTTTCAACCGCACGCCCAATCCCGCCAATGCGCGACGCATACCGGACCAAATCAAACGCCGTTGCCTCGGGCGTGCTCACCCGCGTCGGGGCGAAAGCATTTGCCAGTGGTTGCGTCGGCGTCTGTTCAATCCCGCGCTTGACGAAAAACCGAACCCGCAGGCGTCCGACTTCAATCTCGCGCCGGGAACCGCTTGTCATCACTTGCGTCACTTGCAGTGCTTGCGGATTGGAACCGTAGGTGCCAGCCGCCGATTGAAGTGCCAGATAATATGGATGCCCCAGCCAGCTAAAATAGTCGTCGAGCCACCATGCAACCGGGGGCACACCCATGTAGCGATGCTCCGGGCTGACAATTAGGAAAAACTGCTGCAATCGCGAAATCCTGACAACCTGACTACCCAGCCGACGCAACTGATTCTTTGCTGCCGTTACAGATAAACCCGTTTGCTTGACCAGATCAGCCAGAGGGAAAGACACATGACCCGCCGCCAGCCGCGAGTCAATAAACGCAGCAGCAGCACCATTTTGCCGATCTTTTTTGATGTTCTCTTCCATTATTTCGTATGCACATTGTAGCGTCATACGCTCCAATTCGCAAACGATTTAATAATTGTTTAAGAGGCCGCTCAAATTGTAGTTGACAATTGTATCTAGTAAGATACTATGTGAGAAATATGGGATTCATTGAGTTTCCATTCATCGAAGTGCCGGAAGATTTGCGCAGGATTGTCGGCGAGCCAACGCTCGGCACGCGCGCCTATCGCCGAGAGGGGACGCACGCGGAATGCGGCCAATGGATTGAAGACCTCGGCTTGCATTACAAGGGAGACGTGGGCATCTCACCTGCCGGCGTCACCATGTTCGTGCCAGTCCAACGGGCTGCGGTTCACAAACGCATCAAGGAAGGCAAGCTGACCGCGTTCTTCTTTTACATCACCCATGTTGAAAGCACGTTCTTCGGCACCAAACGCAAAGTCAAAATGCGTCCCTACATTCTGTTGTCCCTGAGCGAATGCAAGGCTTGGGTGGCGGAAATGAAACGCCGGATGGGTTATGTGGATGAGCCGGATGAAAGCCTGATGAAACAGCGACAAAAGCTAAAGCCGGCGGCTTCGGTAGATGAGCCAAAAAACGCGAAGGAAGCCGTCGAAGCCCTAGACTTTGCCGACACTGACCCGAAGGACAAGGGCAACCGGAAAGTCCGATATGAGGAACCATTGAGCACGGAAAACCGGCAACAGGATATGTTTTTGCTGCTGGCCGAGGCGATGGCGGCGATGGCGTCCGACAAAAAGAAGGCTGAATTTTACCAGAAGCGACTGGAACGAGGAATGGAATGGGATAAAAATGAAAAGCGCTGGAAATGGAAGGACGAAGATGAACCCGCAAAATGAATTTAATGACCGGCTGATCCGGTTGTCCGAACTGGAACGGATTTTTGGCGTGTGCAAGCGGACGGTAAGACGGAAGGCGGAGGCAGGCGAGTTGCCACCGTTGCGACGGATTGGCCGCGCGGTGGGAATGCTAGAAAGCCAGGTCAAAGCATATTTTCAAAGATTGAGTCAACCAAGTTGAGGAGCATCAAAAATATGGAAGCGAGAATTTACAAACCCAAACGGCTGCGCAACGGCAAACGAACCATTGGTCGGTTATATCGCGCGAGGGTGAAGCTCACCGGTGACAGCAAGGTGCGCGACATTTCCCTCGGCGTCTCCGACAAGCAGGTTGCCCAACAAAAATTAAACAAGCTCATTCAGGAGCTGGAGCACGAATCAGCGGGATTGATTCCGGCGAAACCAGAACGCGAGACGGCGCTAAGTCCGCTGCTCGATTTGATTTCGGAGTATGTCAACGAGTTGACTATCTTGGGGCGCTCGGTAGATCACCTGCGTCATGTAAGGACGCGATTGCACCTGCTGGTCCGGGAATGTCGTTGGACGCGGCTGGCGGACGTGACTCCCGCCTCATTTCAATCGTGGCGCAAGGAACAGACCACCAAAGCACCCAAGACTCTGAATGAATATCTGGCTATGCTTTCAACTTTCTGGACGTGGCTGCGCAAGCAAAGCCGCGTCTCGGCGAATCCCTTTGAATTGGTGGAGCGGGCGGACACGCGCGGCAAGGATCGGATTCAGCGGCGCGCTTTGTCGGATGCGGAATCGGCCCGGCTGCTACAAGTTGCGGGCAAGAATCAACTGGCATATATGCTGCCCCTGTTTGCGGGTCTGCGGCGGAACGAGGCCAAGACATTGCGCTGGTCCGATCTGGTGCTGGGCGAGTCTGGCGGATTGTTGCGTCTCCATGCTGCCGTGAATAAGAACCGGAAGGAACAGTCGTTGCCGTTGCATCACGACCTGGCCAAGGCATTGCAACAGCAGAAACCGGCGAACGGCAACGCGGACGATCTGGTGCTGGTCAACGGTGTTCCCGACATGGACGAGGTTCGGATGGACTTGGTGAAGGCGGGCATTCCGTTTCTGGACGAACGTGGACGCCGAATTGATTATCACGCATTGCGGACGACCTTTATCACGCGGCTCTCGACCATGAAGGTGCATCCGCGAGTGGCGATGGAACTGGCACGGCACAGCGACATGCGTCTGACGATGAAGACTTACACGGATGTTGGACAACTGCCGTTGCGGGAAGTGATGGACAGTCTGCCGGGCTTTGGTTCTGACTCCCGAATAGACTCCCGAAATTTAGGCGCGACGGGTCAAACGGTGTCACAGCCTGTCACTGAAACAAGGGAGTTGAAAACTGAAAATACAATTGCAAATAAAGGCGAAAGTCGCGACTTGACTGCTGCGGTCCCGGTCTGTCACTCTGAACCCGAAAACGGTGTAGATGGGATTCGAATCCCCCTCTCTCCGCCACTTTCGATCAACGACTTGCAGAGGTTTACGAGCGGAATGTGCCTGCGGTGGCGGTTTAATTCAAGATTGCCAGCGCAATTTTTGCTCCCAAATGATCTGGTTGGGCCATGAGCGCGGCGTTAAATTCCGCCTGCGCCTTTTCTTTTTCTCCGAGACCGGCCTGGCCGAGGCCCCTGAGATAATGGGCCGTCGCGGTGCGCAAGTTTGCAGGTTGTGAAACAGCTGAAGTCGTATCATCGGCGGCGGGTTTTAACGCTGCCGTTCCGGCATCCACAAGTTCCTGAAAAATCGGTTTGGCCTTTTCGTTCTGTCCGAGCTTCTGTAACGCAAGCGCCCGAAAGTAGTGTGCCGCGTGGGCGAAAAGTTGATTGCCGCGACGATTTTCTGGCGCATTTGTAACGGTGGCGGCAAGCCATGACTGCTGCGCCGTTTCTGGATTGCCGAGAGCCTCGTTCGCGCAGCCAATCCAATAGGCGAGTTCCACCTGCTGCGAACCGCCGGGCTGTTCGGCGCGCAAATTCGCCGGTGGCTTCAGTGCCGCCTCAAAATCTACAAGCGCATCGCTGAATCGTTTCGCGTTGAATCGTTGCAATCCGCGGACAAGATGCGCATCCGCCCAGGCTTCGCCGGTGTTGAAGCGTGTGCCGCCTTCCCAGAGGCTGAACGTCCGGCCTTCCAATAGCGTGATGGCTTCATCGGGTTTTCCAGCGAAAGTTTTCAGGCTGATCAACGCCGCCAGTCCTTCGTCCTTTTGGACGACGATCGGCTGGTGTTTTTCCAGCAGCGCGAGCCGCTTTTCCACGGGCGCACTGGCGGCCTGATAAAGCGCATCCAGTTCCGCATAGTGATCCGCGTAATGATCATCAAGCGACACGGCTTTTTCAAGATAACCAATCGCCTTCGCGCGAGACGCATCGTCGTCCTTGTGCGACCATGGTTGCGCCAGGTTGCGCCAGACAATCGGAAAGTTCGGGTCGAGCGCGGCTGACTTTTCCCAGCATGCAATCGCTTCGTCGGGCTGCTCGTCGAACAGCAGATTGCCGAGATAATAAGGCGCGCGGGCGTCCGAAGGGTTTGCGGCCATCGCGTCACGCAATACCCCAATGGCTTCGGATTGGAATGGAAAAACGTATTCCAAAGATTGCGCCATCGCCTGTTGGCGATAACTGGTGGCCTCGGCAGCGTTGCCAAGTTTCTCGGCGAAGTCGCCGAGGTAATAATAAATCATCGGTGAAATGTTTGTTTTATCGGGCGCGGCTGACTCCGATTGGCTGAGAACTTCAGCGCCATCGCTCCATTGGCCGGCATCAAAGAACTCGGCGGCGATTTCCTGTGCGGTGGCGGGAAACTCATTGAGTGTCTTGAATAACTGGCTCGCGGCGGATATGTTGCGGGTGAGCAACCATTGCTCGGTCATTAGCCGAACGTCCAGCGGGTCAGTCTTGTTCTGCGCGAATTTGAGAGTTTCATTCGCTTCCTTCGCGCGACCAAGATGCCGCAGCGCGGAAATTTTCAGACCATAGGCGCGTACGTTGAGCGCATTGGCATCCAGTGAACTGTTCGCATAATTCAGCGCGGCACCGAAATCCCCGCGGGCTGAGGCGATTTCCGCGAGCGCAAAATAAGCGGGCGACTTCCATTCCTGGCTCCATGCAGCCTTGTAAAAAGTGTCGAAAGCCTCGTTCGTTTTGCCCTGCGCCGCCAGCGCGATGCCGAGGTAGTAAAGCGGCTCGGCATTTTTCGGCGTGGTGTATTTCGCCGTAAGCCGTTCCAGCGCCTTGCGGAAATGCTGCTCGGCCTCGGCGAACTTCGCGTTGCGCAAATCAAGCAAACCCAAACCCGTGTTTGCCTCGGTGTCGCCCGGATCGCGCTTCAAGACTTCATTCCAATACCGGTCGGCATCCAGCTTCGCATCGTGGAACTGGTCAATGCGAAGGCCGGCTAGAAAAAGTTCCTCTTCGTTGGTGAATGCGTCCGGCGCGGGCGGTTGTGTGACGATGGCGGGTCGCGGCACGGGCGTCAGCCGCACTGGCGAATAGGCGATGAGTTCGCGTCCATCCACTGAAAGTGAGGCGCGCACGTTGTGTTCGTCAACTCGGTCGGGAATGGCGATCTGATTTGTGTAGGGCTTGGCTGGATTGATGGAAATTTTTTCTTCAAAAACCATTTTGTCGCCTGCCGTTAGCCGCACGGTCGCGCTTGGAAATTCCTTTGTTGTGCAGAACCCAAACTTGGCCATGCCATTCGTCACTTCAAGATTAACGGCGGCTTCGAGGTTGGCATTTTTGACGCCGTCGATATCGCGGAAAGGATACCAGTTCATCTGGAAAGAGCGTTCCTCGAACGGTTGCAGCCACGAATAATCCGGCTGGTTGTCTGAATAGGCGCCGACCATCAATTCGATATACGGGCCGTCACTGTCGGTGAGGATATTGTCCCACATTTTGCCGCGCGGTCCGTTGCCCCAGGTCCAGAATTTTTTTCCTGGCACGATGTGATGGTCCGCGATGCTCATGGTGCCGGCATTTTTGCCGTGGTCGTAACCGGCGTAAAAATCATCCGTGTAATTCCAGGCAAACATGGAATTGGCGCTTTGATGGTTTTTATACCAGCTCACATCCGTGCCCGCGCCGAAATCCGTGCCGTTGTAATGTCCGCTGGCCATCGGCCACGCCGCAAAATCGCGTTTGAAATGATACGTCACCCATTGCGTATCGGGCGGGAATATGATCTGGTAATTGTCGTTGGCGTACACCGCAACATTCGCGAAACACAGCATTGAGTTCGGGAGCGGCGTGCGGTTGATGATGCGCACGGAACATTCGAGCACCGAACTGCCGGGACGCAGCGTGTAGCCGACCGCCCAGGTCATGCGCTGGCGCACCTCGAGTTCGCCCACCCACACGGTTTTGCTGCCGTCGGGGTTCGACTCCGTGCGATATTGCACCGGCAGGAACGTGCTGGCGCGGTGATGATGCGGGATGTTCCATTCGATGCCGCCGGAAATCCACGCGCCGATCAGTCCGATGAGTGCGGGCTTGATGACATGCTGGTGATAGACGAAGTCGTAGTTGTCCGTCTTGTCCACCGCCGAGAAAAGTTTTCCGCCAATCTCCGGCGCGATGCCTACCTTGATGTATTTGTTTTCGAGATAAACCAGATGATATGACTGCTCGCTGCGGACATTGGTGAGGTTGTCGTAAAGCGGATATGGATAGATGCGTCCCTCCGCGCCCTGCGAATCCCGGCCAAAATAAAACATCGGGTTCGGTTCCGGCGGCCCGGACTTGTAAGTCGGAATGACCTCGTCCGTTTCGCACAGTTTTACGGAGTCGGCGCCGGCAATTCGCGGCTGGAGCGGCATTGCCGCGGCAATAACTCCTGCCATCAAACTAAACAATCGTCGGTTCATAATTCAAACTCGTTGAGGATTGGCATCGCTGGTTTATTGGATGGCCGGAATGCCCAGCTGCGAGGCTTCGCTTGGCGTGCCGACATCCGAGGTCCTGGCCCGCCGGCCCGTCGGCGGGATTTTTCCCGAATGAATGTCCAACAGCCGCGCGTGCGTCACTTTCGCGGCCTCCACAAGCTCATGGTAGGGCTGGTCGGTCACATCCAACCAGCCGATGTTGTAATTCTCCCCGTCCGGCCTCCCGGTGACGGGCTCGTCAATCCACTCAAACCAGTGCGTGCCGATGACTTCAGGATGCGCCGCCGCGTGCTCCACATAATAACGATACGCCTGGCTGCGCTCTTCCTGGTTCATCGCCTGCACCAGTCCCGGGGCCATGCCGCGACCCGGCACGCCGATGTGAAATTCCCCTAGCAGCAGCGGCTTGTGCAACAGCGAATAAATCTTGGCAAGATATTCCGGCGGCGGCTCAAACCGGTACTTGTTCAGGCTGTAAACATCAAAATCCTTTGCCAGCACGATGACATAATCCGGCGGCGTCCCGCCAAAACGGATGCCGAGGTTGAGATGGTGTGGATCCGCCTTCTTCACTGCCTTGTTGATGACCGAGAGATAGCGTGCAAACGCGTCGAGCACCAGCTGGCGCCGGATCTCCGGCGTGTCGCCTTTCGCCAGGCCGGCCTTGAAATGTTTTCGCATCTCGGACGGCGCTCCCTGTAGCACCAGGTCAACAAACTGGCTTTCGCGACCCGGCCACGGCGGTTCGTTGCCGATGAAATAACCCACCATGTAGGGATCATTCTTGTGCGGCCCAAGCTGACGCGCCGCCTCCGCTTTCACCCTCTTCGGAAAGCTCGCCGCATACACGTCCGGCAATCCCATGATGTTGTTGCTCGTCTGGAACCCGCGCAGATAATTTACGTAAGGCTTGTTGAGCGGCGTCCTGCCCAGCACATCGCTTAACCCGGTGCCATAGGTGGTGTTGAGCCCCCACGCATCAAACCGCTCCGCCGTGAGCCGCGCCCAGTTCGTGCGCCACTGGTCGCCGTAACGGCGCTGGATGTTCGAACCGTAAAAATTCACTTGCTTGCCCTCCGCCTGGTCGGCTCCCGGCATTTTGACCGGACCATTGGTCAGTCCCGGCAGCGCTTCGGGCAGCGTCGTATAATAATCTTCCCGCCCGGTCACTCGCGTTCCTGCGCCCACTCCCACGCCATTCACGCCCGTCGAATAAAACAAGTGGCCGGCCGGATCCACAAACCACCAGCGCCCGTCAATCTCCTGCACCCGGAAAAATCCCGTCGCCTTCGCCTTGGTATCCGCAAAACCGCCGTAAATGTCCCGGCCGGGAAATGTGCCGCCCACCTTGAGCGCGTCGGCCTCCGCCGCCCACGATTTTTTCAGGTCTTCTTCCGAATGCGCTTTGCCGGGCCACTCCGCCTGGGCATATTGACCAAACTCGTCTAGCAGCGGCTTGCCCTCCAGTATGTCATCACCCGGATCATTCGTGGCCAGCGTCACCGACCGGATTTCCAGTGTCGGCGCGCCCACCGGATAACGCATCGTCACGCTCATCCCTTGCACATTCGTCGTGGGCCCAAATCCGCCCGACTCGATATTGATCCAATAGGAATTGCGCGGCTGGTTCACCGTCGCCGCCAGATCCGAACCGTTGCCCAATCCCTGCCGGTAAAACCGCAGCGGTATGGACGCCCGCACCCACATGCCCGCGAACGGATGGATCCGCTTGGAAACCGATTTGGGCGTCATCTTGAGATTCAGCTCAAACCGTTCGCTGGACGACGCCCGGTATTCCATCACCAGATAATTATACCCCGTCCAGTCTGAGGGCAGGGCGGGGTTGATTTCTTTTAACGACCATTCGTGCGTGGAAACCGGCTGATCGAACGTTACGGATTTGATTTCCTCCTGCGCCAGGGCGGGAAAAGTGAGAGCGGAGGCCAAAGCCAGTGCCAGAAAGTGATTCATGCGTTTGTTTTACCGCCCCTCCGTTACTTCAACAACATAATAAAATGGGTAGGTCAATTCCCTGACCGTCCGTGTCGTGATGAGACATCATCCTCATCCGCAATCAATCGGTATGCCTGGGCGGCGGCGGTCCTTGGAATGGGGCTTCTCGGAGTGTTTCGCGCTGGCGGTCCTGGAGCGCAATGGGTTTGGAGTTGGTTTTGCTCCACACCGCTTGTGTAATTTTTGGAAACGGGTAGCTTTAAGCGGCGGCCCGGAAAAAATTATAAATAGTTTGCGGGGTTTCCGCGCCGGCGGGGTAAGCCAACTGTTCAATACGAATACAACGACAACCAGCTACCTTTAACCAAACATGAAAAAAACGATTCAATATATATTCCTGGCCGCCGGTGCCCTCGGCATCTTGGCTCTGGCCAACAAACTTACGGCGGCGGACAGTGCCATGCCCTCCTGCTGCATGGGCGGCATGACCACCCCGACGGCGGCGGATGCCGGCACCAACGTCACGCCCGACAAGCTCACCACCTGTCCCGTGTCCGGCGACAAGCTCGATGAAATGGGCGCGCCGTTTGTGTTCACCTACCAGGGCCAGGAAGTGAAACTGTGCTGCAAGTCCTGCAAGCCGAAGTTTGACAAGGATCCGGCCAAATATCTGGCCCTCATCCGTGCCGCCGACAAAACCGGCAATAATTGATTGCTAAAAAACAAAATCCGTCCGGCGCAAAAACGCCGGATGGGTGATGAATCAATCGTGAAGCTTGCGCTGACCATCCTGTGCAGCCTGCTCCTGATGCTGGGGCAGGCGGCGGTTGCGTCCATGCCGGCCGCCAGCGCCAAGCATGACTGCGGTTGTGGCGGCAAGATGAGCTGCTGCCAGCACGCTTCGGTTCCATCACCGTTCGCCGCCACCGCGCCCGCCCGTTCGCACCAGCAAATGCTGACCCCGGTTCCGGCGATGGCAATTTGGATTTTATCCTCCCCGCAAACCAGTTCGATTTCCCCGACGGCTTCCGCCGCCTTGACCTCCGGCGCCGCGCCGCTTTTCGCCCGCGACTGCGCCCGGCTGCTCTGATTCTTCCTGGCTGACGCCTGAGGTGTGTCTTGCGCCAAAGTGCAACTTCGCCCCAGTGCTACAGCTCCCAAAAACACCTGTTCTCGGCTGTCTGAAGCAGCCTTGGTTGCACTTTAATGTTTGGCTGGAAGAAAAGTTATGAAAACGAAATTAATTATATTGCTGTTGCTCGTCGCCGGGGCGGGTGCGGTTTGGCATTTCGCGGCAAAACCAGCGGCCCTCGCTGCCACCGGTGCGCCCGCCGCCGGCCGGAAGGAGGAACGGAAAATTCTTTATTATCAAAGTTCGATGCACCCCTGGATCAAGTCCGATCACCCAGGCAAATGCCCGATTTGCGGCATGAACCTCGTGCCGGTGTATGCGGGCGATGCGGGCGCGTTGACCGACACCAACTTGGTGGCGCTCAACGCCGATAGCGTTAGCGCCATCAATGTGCAGACGGAAACCGTGCAGCGCCGCGCCATCGCGCACACAATCCACGTCATCGGGCGCATCCAGAAAAACTCCGCCACGGCGGCGTGGTTTGTATTCGACATTTATGAGCGCGACCTGTCGTGGATCACGACCGGGCAGACGCTCGACGTCACGCTGCCCGCCGTGCCGGACAGGATTTATCACGCCAAAATCAAACAATATGGCACGGAGACCTTCGCCGACCGCGCGCTGGACGATATGAGTGACAGCACCAAAATTCGCGCGGAAATTCTGAACTCGCCCGTCATTGTTCCCGGCTTTGAAGACAAGGCTTATTTCAATAACCTGCACGCCGAGTCTCACATTGTCGGTGTCACCCCGGAAGTGCTGGCGGTGCCGCGCAGCGCGGTCATTGCCCGCGACCGCAATCCGATTGTCTATGTGGAACAAAGCGCCGGCTACTACACGCCCCGGAAATTGACGCTCGGCCGCATCGGCGACGAATACGCCGAGGTGCTGGCCGGCTTGGACGCCGGCGAAAAGGTGGTGATTAACGGCAACCTGTTGATTGATGCCGAGGCGCAGCTCATCAGTGGGAGATAATCGTTATGATCAACCGCATCATCGAATGGTCGCTGCGCAACCGCTTCCTCGTTCTCTGCGGCGTCGCGCTGCTCGCCGGCCTGGGCGTCCGCGCGGTTTATCAAACGCCGGTGGACGCAATTCCCGACTTGAGTGAAAATCAGGTGGTCGTCTTCGCTGACTGGCCGGGGCGCAGCCCGCAGGAAGTTGAAGACCAGGTTACCTATCCGCTCTCGGTGAATTTGCAGGGCCTCGCCGGCGTGAAAACCGTCCGGGCGAATTCCATGTTCGGCTTCGCGCTCGTCACCATCATTTTTGACGACCAGGTTGACAACTATTTCGCTCGTTCCCGGGTGCTGGAGCGGTTGAATTACCTGGGCAGCCAGCTCCCCACCGGCGTCACGCCGCAGCTCGGTCCGGACGCGACCGGCCTCGGCTGGGTGTATCAATACTACCTAGACGTTGACCCAAAAAAATCTCCGCACGGCGGCTACGACCTCGGCCAATTGCGCGCGACCCAGGATTGGTTTGTGCGCTACCAGTTGAATTCCGTTCGCGGCGTGGCGGAAGTCGCCACCATCGGCGGCTTCGTGCGCCAGTATCAAATCGAAGTGTCCTCGCTGAAAATGCGCGACCGCAACGTGACGCTCCAAACCGTCATGGACGCGGTGAAACAGAGCAACTTGAACGTCGGCGGAAAAGTCATCGAGGAAAATGGGATGGAATTTGTCGTGCGCGGCCTCGGCCTGGTTAAGTCGGCTGGCGATTTGGAGAACATCGTGCTGCAACAGAACAGCCGCCTGCCGGTGTATCTCAAGGACGTTGCGAATGTCCAGCTCGGGGGTGATTTCCGGCGCGGTGCGCTCGACATTGACGGCCATGAAGCCGTCGGCGGCATCGTCGTCATGCGCACCGGCGAGAACGCGATGCAGGTTATCCGCGATGTGAAGGCCAAGATCGCGCAAATCGCGCCCAGTTTGCCGCCGGGTGTGAGCATCAAATCATTTTACGACCGCAGCGAACTGATTACGCGCACGCTGGATACGCTCAAGCACGCGCTGACGGAAGAGGTGATTCTCGTCACCCTGGTCATCATCGTATTTCTGTTTCATTTCCGAAGCATCCTCATCGTCACGCTGCCGCTGCCGCTCTCGATCTTGTTCTCGTTCATTTTGATGAACCAGTTCGGTATTACGTCGAACATCATGTCGCTCTCCGGCATCGCCATCGCCATCGGCGTGCTGGTGGATGCGGGCATCGTGATGGCTGAAAATGCCATCCGCCACTGCGAGTTGGCGGAAAAGGAAAAGGGTACGCGGTTGAACCCGGCCGAATCGTTTCAGGCCACGCTGGCGGCGGCGCAGCAGGTTGGCCGGCCGATTTTCTTTGCGATGGCCATCATCGTCCTGGCGTTCGTCCCGGTGTTCGCGTTGAGCGGACAGGAGGGCAAATTGTTTCATCCGCTCGCGTTTACCAAAACCTTCGCGATGCTCGGCTCAACGATTCTGGCCATCACGCTCGTCCCGGTTTTGTGCGTGACCTTTATTCGCGGGCCGTTTCACGCCGAAGCTTCCAATCCGCTGATGAAAATATTGCTGGCGATTTACAATCCAATTTTGGATTGGGCGCTGCGTTGCCGCAAAACCGTTCTTGGACTGGCCGTGATTTGTTTGCTCGCAGCCTTGGCACTCGCGTTTGGCGCGCCGAAGTTTTTGGTTGATCAACTATCAGCTATCAACCCTCAACTCGCAGCGAAGCTGCCGCGCGGCATGGGGAGCGAATTCATGCCCACGCTGAACGAGGGCAGCCTCCTTTTCATGCCGGTGCTGCTGCCCAGCACATCGCTCACGGAAGTGCAGCGCATCCTGGCGTGGCAGGACGCGGTCATCAAGCAGGCCCCGGAAGTCGAATCGGTCGGCGGCAAACTGGGCCGCTCGGAAACTGCCACCGATCCCGCGCCGGTGGAAATGATTGAGACCACCATCATGCTCAAGCCGGAATCGCAGTGGCGTCCCGGCATGACCAAGGACAAGCTCATCGCCGAGCTGGAGGAAAAATTATCGAAGCTGCCCGGTTATATTCCCGGTTTTTTGCAGCCGATTGAAAACCGGATTTTGATGATCAGCACCGGCATCCGCGCGCAGGTGGGCATCAAGATTCTCGGCGACAATCTGGACGAATTGCAAAAGCAGGCGTTCGCGGTCGAGCGCATCGTGCGCACGATTCCCGGCGCGGTCGGCGTCGCCGCGTCGCGCACGCAGGGCAAGCCGTATCTCGACATTGAGGCTGACCGCGTGGCGATGGCGCATCACAGCCTGCGGATTCAGGATGTTTTGGACGTGGTGTCAGCCGGCATCGGCGGCGAGAATGTCTCGACCGCGATTCAAGGCCGCGAGCGCATTCCGATTCAAGTGCGCATCGAGCGCGGCGAACGCGATGACATTGAGCGGCTGGGCGACCTTCCGGTTCCTGTCGGCGATGGCAGCTATGTTCCGCTCAATTCGGTCGCCAAAATATCGCGCGAGGTTGGTCCCAGCGAAATCGCGAGTGAAAACGGCCGTTTGCGCGTGTTTGTGCAGGCGAACGTCGAGGGCCGCGACCTCGCCGGTTTCGTCCGCGAAACGCAGGCGCGCATCGCGAAGGAAGTTTCCCTGCCGCCGGGCATGACGATTGAATGGAGCGGCCAATACGAAAATCAAATCCGCGCGCAAAAGACATTGGCGGTCATCGTGCCGGTGGCGCTGTTTGTGATTTTTATTTTACTTTACGTCGTCTATCACAGCTTCAAGGAAGCCGCGCACGTCATTCTGGCGGTGCCCTTCGCGCTGACTGGCGGCGTGTTTCTGCAATGGTGGCTGGGCTGCAATTTCAGTGTCGCGGTCTGGGTCGGCTACATCGCGCTCTTCGGCACGGCGATTCAGACCGGGGTCGTGATGGTGGTTTATCTGGACGAAGCCGTGAACAAGAAAATGGCCGAGCGGGGCGCAAACTTTTCCCGCGCCGATCTGATACAAGCCGTGAAAGACGGCGCGCGGCTGCGGTTGCGCCCGAAAGTGATGACGGTGGCCACGATCGTGGCGGGCCTGCTGCCGATATTTTGGAGCACGCGCACCGGCGCGGAAGTGATGCTGCCCCTGGCGACGCCGGTCGTTGGCGGCATGGTCAGCAGCCTGATCCACATCCTTATCGTCACGCCGGTGATCTTTGTCTGGCTCCGGTCCCGCCACCTCCCTAATTCTTAATTAATAACCAGCTTCACGTTTGCTTAAGGTTGCTTCGGGTAAAGTGGCGGCATGAAACATCAAATTCATGCCCAACGGAAAGTCAGCTTCGCGGTCGCGCTGCTCGGAATTGTTTTTGCCCTCGGGTCCGCCGCCCATGCCGCCGACCCGCGCACGAACGGCTGGTTCACCACTTATTCCGGCCAGTATGCGCGCATTTACACCAACGCCGCCATGGTCGCCAGCGGTACGGTGTTGACGACCTGGAGCAACAACTCGCAGACGCAGTCGTCGCCGGCCTATTGCGGCGTGCAGGAGGTTTATTCGTCGTCAAATTCGGTTTACGTCCGCAGCACCGGCCTCGCCAGCTACAACATGGGGCCGTGGCAGAACGGCGCGTTTCCCAACTTGCCGGTGAACCAGAAATTATTTTACCGCGTGCCGCGCACAAACGGCGTGCCCGCCACAAAATCCATCACGGAAGGCGGGCAAATTGGAATTTTTGTGGACGGCGTCGAGATGTTCAACAGTTGGGACGCCTTTTACTGGAACGGTTCGACAACCACCAGCGGCGGCAGCGGGGGTTATTGGAATCAGGACGCTTATGTCAATGAAGGTGCGACATTTGACGCCGGGTACGCGCACCAGCAAAACACCGGCACCTACCACTACCATGCCAATCCGATTGCCCTGCGCTACCTGCTGGGCGATCACGTGGATTACGATGCTTCCGCGAAAACTTACAAAGAATCCGCCAGCGCGCCCACGAAACATTCGCCGATTCTCGGCTGGGTGGCGGATGGGTTTCCAATTTACGGGCCTTACGGTTACAGCGTTTCCAATAACGCCAGCAGCGGCATCCGCCGGATGATTTCCGGTTATGTTTTGCGCAACGGCCAGTTTGGCACCGACAACCTCACCAACACGTTGCGCACCAGCCTGCCGGCGTGGGCGGTGCGGCTTTTTGGATCAAGTTACGGAACGACCTACACCGGGCCGGCGATCAGCACCAATGTCGGCAAATACATGGAGGATAAGGCGTATCTGGGCGATCTCACCAATTCAGTCACGCAGGCAAAATACCTGCAGGGGACGGATTACGACCTCGACGAATACAACGGCCGCTGGTGCGTCACGCCGGAATTTCCAAACGGCACCTACGCCTACTTCGTTGCCATCGCCGCCGACGGCACGCCGGTGTTTCCCTACAACATCGGACGCGGTTATTACGGCACGCCGGCGGGCGGCACGATCACCAGCCCTTCGGAAACGGTCGTAACCAATTTTCTGGGCGGACCGGAAGCCAAGCCGTCGCTCAACCTGCCCGCGGCCAAAAATGGCTCGGTGACGCTGACGTGGAGCGCGACGGAAGGGGGCACTTACATGGTGCAATCCACGACCAACTTTTCGGCCTGGACAACCAATTCAACCACCGTCGCCGCCGTGCTGAACAACGCCAGTTACACCAATAATCCGACCGATAACTACCGTTTTTACCGCGTCGCGCAAACGGCATTGGCGACCTACGATTCCGCCGGCAGTGGCACTGGGAGCGGCGGCGGTGGCGGCGCAAGCTATGCCGTACCGGGCAACAGCACGGTCAGCCGTGGATCGGGCACGAACATCAGCTTGACCATCACTTTGCCGGGCAATCCGCCTTCGCCGCCTGCCAACGCGCCCATCTCTAGCATCACGCTGGGATCGCTCACCGCCACAAGCTTCTCGGACGCGACGTCGGGTACCGTGCTGGCAAATTTCACCATTCCGTCCAGCGCCGCGACCGGCGATCTAACCGTTGTCGTCACCTTCACCTCCGGCCCGCCGCCTTTCAGCTTCAGCAATGCCTTGAACCTCACGCCGTGATGGACTGCGCATGAAAATAGTTTTTCCAGCGGCATGTTTCTTTGCGCTCACCGCGAACATTCTTGCCGCGACGCTGCAAATCGAAATCACGCCCAAAGTCTCCGGCGAAAATCTCCAGCCCGCGTCGTTCCGCTACCAGACTGCGGCGGGCGAAACTTATTCCATCACGCGCGTTAGCTATCTCGTCAGCGATTTCGCGCTGCAACGCAGCGACGGCTCGTGGCTGGAACTTTCCAATTCCGTCGCCTGGCTGGACTTTGACGCGAACCGCAATTCCATCTGGCTGGAAAATATTCCGCCGGGCGAATTTTGCTCCATGCGCTTTTTGGTCGGCCTGAACACCCATCTGAATCACGCGGCCATCGCCACGTTTCCCGCCGGTCATCCGCTCAATCCCAACTTGAACGGCTTGCACTGGAGCTGGCAGGGCGGATTCATTTTTCTCGCGCTCGAAGGCCTGTGGCGCAATGCCGCCGGCCAGCTCGATGGCTGGGCGTATCACCTCGCGCGCGACACCAACGCCACGCGCATCACCCTCGCCGCGCCGCTCGTCGTCACCAATGAAACCAAGCTGGAACTTGATTTTGATCTGGCCAATTTGTTGAACGCGCCGCGCCCGCTGTCCTTTGGCAAAGACGGTTCCTCAACGCACTCGCGCGCTGGCGATCCGATTTCCGCCGCGCTCGTCGTGAATCTGGCCGGCGCCTTTCGCGTCCACAAAATCACGTCGCTGACAGATGCGGAAATTGCCGTGGCACATCCGAAGCCGCTTTACCTGCCGGCAAAGTTTACGCCGTATCCGTTCCAAATGAGCGCGACGTTTCCAATTCCTGATTTGCCGCGCGACAATCCGCTGACCGTCGAACGCGTCACGCTGGGCAAGACGCTGTTTTTCGACAAACAACTTTCAATCAACAACGCGCAGTCGTGCGCGGATTGCCACGCGCCGGAGAAAGCCTTCAGCGATGGCCGCCGCACGTCACGCGGCGCGGAAGGTGAATTCGGCCCGCGCAATTCCATGCCGCTCTTTAATCTCGCCTGGAAAAAAGAATTCTTTTGGGACGGCCGCGCAAAAAGTTTGCGGGAACAAGTGTTGCAGCCGATCCAAAATCCCATCGAGATGCACGAGTCGCTCACGAATCTCGTGGCGAAACTGGCAAACATCTCATTAGCACCGGGCTTTAGCCCGGTGACAACGAAGCTAGGCGCACCCTTAACCACTTCAGCGGTTTCCCCAACCGTCAAAACCGTTGAAACGGTATCAACTTCCTTCGCGTCCGACACCGGGCTGAAGCCCGGTGCTAATATGAGGGCAACTGGCTCGCCGGAAGCTGACTATCCCGCGCTCTTCGCCGCCGCATTCGGCTCCCCTGAAATCACGGCGGAAAAAATCTCGCTCGCGCTGGAAAACTATCTGCTCACCCTCACCTCGTTCAATGCGAAGTTCGACCGCGTGCTGCGCGGCGAAGAAAATTTCACGGCCGAAGAGCAGCGCGGCTTCGAATTGTTTTCCACTGAATACGATCCGCGGCGCGGACAATTCGGCGCGGATTGTTTCCACTGCCACGGCGGGCCGCTGTTCCAGAGCCAGAGCTTCGCGAACAATGGTTCCGACGGCGCGTTCGCCGACCTCGGCCGCGAAAAGGTCACCGGCCGGGCCTCGGATCGCGGCAAGTTCGCCGTGCCATCGCTGCGCAACATAGCCCTGACCGCGCCTTACCTGCACGACGGCCGCTTTCGCACTTTGGAAGAGGTGATCGAGCATTACTCCACCGGCGTGGTCCGCAGCGCGACGCTCGATCCGAATCTGGCCAAGCATCCCGACGGCGGCGTGCCGTTGACCGCCGATGATCAGCGGGCGTTGGTCGCGTTTTTGAAAACGCTGACGGATGCACACCTGGTTGCCCAAGCCGAATCCGGCCGGTCGGAAAAATAATCTGATTATTTTTTCGGCTTCACGGTTCCTTAAGGTTGCGGATGCTAAATTGACGGTATGAAAAGTGAAACCAGACGCAAACCAAAGCGCATCACCTTGAGCCGGCAGTTGCTCGTGAAATTTGCTGTGCGTGTGCTCCTGAAAAAACCAGTGGAGGTATTATGAACCAAAACCTCGCCCCGAACGAATGCCGGTGTTGCATGCTGGTGGATGACAATGACGAACTCCTGCTCCTGCTGGCCGCCATGCTTGGCCACCTGACGGACGCCGAGATCAGGCATTTCCGCACGCCCGCGGCTGCGCTCGAAGCCTTTGCCGCCGCGCCGGAAAAATACGAGCTGGTCATCACCGATTATGAAATGCCTGAAATGGACGGCGTGGAGCTTTGCCGGCGCCTGCACGCGGTTGCGCCGGCCCAGAAAATCGTGCTGACCACCGGCAGCGGATTTTTCACCCAGGCGGTGGCGCAGCGCGCCGGGTTCAGCGCGCTGCTGAACAAGCCCTATTCGCTGGCCGAAATTCATGCGGCATTGGCGGCAACCGGAATAAAGACTGATGCGGTTTGCGTCGCCTGATAATTTACACCCACAAACAAACAACGCGAAAGACACATTATGAAAATGAACAATGCAATCCGCCTGGCGCTCGTGGCGCTGGGCACCACCGCGCTGCTCGCCAGCGCCCAAGACAACAATGACAGCCCGCCCGGCGGCGGACCGGGCGGACCGGGCGGACCGGGCGGACCGGGCGGTCCCGGCGGACATCATCGCCACCCGCCTTTGCCGATTGTTTCGGTGCTGGACGTTAATCACGACGGCATCATTGATGCCAATGAAATTGCCAATGCCAGCGCCCAGTTGCTGACGCTGGACAAAAATGGCGACGGCGTTTTGATGACGAATGAATATCTGCCGCCGTTGCCGAAAGACGCGCCCGCCGATGCGCCGCGTCCGCCACTGCCGCTGATAGTCAAGGCGCTCGACGCGAACGGCGACGGCGTGATTGACGCCAGTGAAATCGCCAACGCGCCCGCCGCACTAAAATCGCTCGATGCGAATGGCGACGGCCAATTGACGCGCGATGAATACCTCGGCAAGCGGCCCGGCCCGCCGCCGCAGGATGGCTTGGGCGGCCAGAACGCCGGTGGTCCGCCGCCAGACGCCGGTCAGGCCGGTCCGCCGCCGGGTCAGTAACCAACTTCCGTTCTGGTGAACGGCAAGGCGGCGAACTGGCAAAATCCGGGTGTGAACGCCAGTTCGCCGCTCTTTTTGTGGTTTGGTGGATTATTTAAAAATCCCATCGGGATTTCATCATTCCGCCCGGCATTGGCTGATCGCATCGGACTACGCCGGGTAAGCGCACCAATGGAAAACAACCCGGAAAGAAATCTCTGCAAAATCCCTGTAGCGGCGCTCTGTGAGCGCCGAACAATCTTAAAAGTGCAGTAATTCGGCGGTCACAGACCGCCGCTACAGTGTGGCCACCGGCTATTGCAGAGATTTCATTCCGGGTTGGAAAATATGCGGAACACTGACCCAGCGTAGGCGTTCCTAACCTGTCTGGCTCGGATCGGCAACGCTGGGCTGAATGATTGAATTCCTTTGGAATTCTGGCTGGCCGCGCGCTGGTCTTTACCGACGGCCACCATTGCCAATCTACGCTCGGCGGGCAGGGGACTGCCCGCCCTGCCTGCGCCCTGGCCCCAGCCGAATCCGGGTTTAAAAGTGGATGGACAGAGTCTTGCCAACCCAATAAAGTCAATCCATGAACCATGACAGACGGCACTCGGCCGAAGACCGGCGGAACAACCGTCTGCCCATTATCTGTTAGGCCACTATGCCGCTGGATGCACAGATTATAGATTCGGTGACTGGTCGGATTGACACGGAGCTTTCAACACACATTGACGCCGAGCAGCACGCCGCATTTTTAGCACTGGTTGGACAGCAGCCGAGCCGGTTTCCGCTTTTGATGCGCATGAGTGATTACTACGCTGATGCCGAATACACGACCGACGAGTTGGAGTTGCTTATCGCCGAGGTGGAGCAAACAGCAGGATTGTTTAAGTCGGGTAGTTCGGTTTACAGATTCACCGAGCCATTTCACTCGATGTGTTTTATGGCTTTTCTTCGCAAGAAGAGTGTTGCTTTATATGCTGATTAGATTTCACAAGTGGAGTATCAAGGAGCCAACCGCCGTTGGCGCTGGCAGTTCCGTTGTCGCGGTTCACGTCGAGAGTCGGCGGTGGTTCAACATTCTATTTTAGGCCCATAAGAGATATGCAAGATGCCCAGACATCAGAAGAAAGCCAGCCGCCATTAGGATTAGCTGGTTTTGTTTGTTTGGTTTATCCACTGCTTGTTTATCGGTTCACTGAGCCGTTGTTTTCGCAATGTGTTAGCTCGCCAGTCAGACTATTGCTTTATTTTATTTCACCACCAATGGCTGCGTTCACGGTTCTTTACTTGAGTTGCTGGCGGCGGGATTTGCCAAAAGCCAAGCGCATTCTTACTCTGATATATCGGTCGTGCATCGTTTTTGGAATCGTCGTTCTATTTAGCATTGCTATGCTTGCCGGTTTGCTTGCTTTGGCGATTGGCAATTGGTATAAAATAGACCTCGCTGGGGGTCTTTAAGCCTAGTCTTAGCCTGGGCCCATCGTTTAACTGTCCGGCCATGCCGTCGCATTGCCGTTCAGTGCGCCGGCTTCAATCCGCAAACATGCTTATCGGGCTGCTCCAGCCACTGGTGCCGGCGGTGCCGAGCACGCTGACCTCAATTTTGTAAGACTGCCCGGAGGTCAGGCCGCTAAATGTGTGTTTGGCGGCCGAATCCTGCTCCAGCACCGGCCCGGCTCCGGACTGGTTGGCGGTGATCCGCCAGTTGTAACTGACCGCGCCAAAGACCGGCTTCACCCGGGCCACCAACGCACCCGTCATTATCCCGTGCTTGACCACCAATCTTTGCGGGGCGGACAACTGGCCAATGGGCTGGCGCATCGGCTTGTGATGGGGAAAACCGCTTAACATCAGATTGGGGAGATCGTTCTGGCAGGCCAACGCCACGTAGCCGGCCAACTGGCGCACTAAATCCGTAAGCGCCTTGCGGTAAGCATATTTGGCGGATGTGGCCGTCCGTCCGCCATCCGCCGCCAGCGCCGTTCCCCGCACAAAATTATCCAAGGCCGCCTGTACCTCGGCCAGAGACGGCGACGGGGAATTGTAGATGACCCTATTTTCGGCCATGGATTTAAGAATAGTGTTGGTGCCCACGGCCAAATCTGGATCCTTGGCGCGGTTAAGCCAAGTGATGGCGGGTTTGACGATCATAAAGTTGATGCTTTCATTGGTTTTCAGCCGTTGGCCAAGCAAACTGGCCAGTAGAACAGAGCATCGCCAATGCCAGCAAAATTAGCGGCGCCATTTTTAACTGTTTTGGCCATATTTTTGAATATTCCAGCGGCCTACTGACATATTTCAAAGCCAGGCGGATATATTTCAGGAATAAAATGCCATATCTCAGGCAACTTTTGCCAGGTCGCAAAACCAAACTGAAATCTGTCAAAGAAACTGATTCAAATGGCAATATTACAAATAGATATGGCAATGATATTTGGAAATCTCACAAAATCAGCCTGCGACCTGATTGCGTGAGCCAGTAATATGACAAAATCGGTATGCAATATTACAAAATGATTTTGTAATATCGCGAAGGCATCTTTTTGGGCTCGGTGGTACCGGATTAAACCACCTTTAGGGCCATGAATTACAAGCGGATGCGCCGCCATGGCGAAGAACGACCACGGTCGGCCGGGCATTCAGGTTTGGATGCCGAGTTCAGGTGAAGATCTTTGCGCGCAATGCGTGCAACCCATTCGTATTTTACGGCATCGACCCGACGTCCCGCTTTTTCCGTCTGGCGACCAGACGCCACCTTGAGCGCGAGGTGATCGCACTGGGTCGGCCCGTTAAACTTTGACCGCCACCGGCCAGCCCATCGGGGCGGGCGGCAACGTGCCGAGCAGGAACATCGTCTGGCCGCAGCCGTTTACGCGGTTCAGCTTTTTTCGTTGGCGGCTTTACGCGTGAGGTTTTGTATGCGAGCCTCTCAATGAAACCAGAAAACATTACACTTGTGAAATATCTACGCATTGCTCTGATTATTGGCTTCGCACATTCTGCGCTGTGGTGGCTTTGCCAGGCCATAATCAACATCAAGAACTTCACGCCATACACCAATATGCCGGAATATAGTTCGCCGATTGGTCGTATTGCATTCGACATGCAGATGATTATCACCTATCCATTTTCTTTTGATTGGATGACTGGTAGTCACTCACACTATTTACAGTCTTTTCAGTTTGTCACACTTGACAGTTGCATTTGGGGGCTTTGCTTGGCTGTTTTATGTTCCGGTTTTAGACGGTTACATCTTGCACCAGCCGCCTAACCCCTATCAAGCCCGATCGGTCAACAGATAAAAAGCATTCCGCATGAAAAAGTCACAGCAACCACGTTTAACTCGGAGAGCAGACACCTTATTCACTTTCATTGCCAGCCATACTGTCTAGGCCGATATGCGAGCGATTGTAAAATATGCAGGTGGTTTAGTTGCATTTTACATTTTAGTTTATGTGCTGCTTAGTTTATGCGGAAGCTACCAGCCTTGCGACACGGTCAGTGCGCGAGTTTATGAGGGTGAGATTTGGGCGCCGGCTGGGTTTTATGACTCAAATCACACGGCGTCAGGTTCTATCACCATCGCAGACAGACGCAACGGCACATTTCGGCGCGGTATCGGGACGGTCTTTTTACCATTGTGGTTACTTGATATTTCCTATGTTCACAAAGCTAGGTCATCGTAATTATCGGCCTAACACCTATCAAGCCCGGAGTGTCAATAGGCAAAAAGAAATTCCATCGGAAAAGTATGCTTTTCCGTTTTTACGTCCAACCAATGAAGCTCTCCGGCTTAATTGTGGCTACCCAAGGCAGCCACGAGATGGGTTTGGGGCGGGGTGAGTGGCTTGTTTTTGCGGCTGGACAGGTTTCGGTTGGCGCAGTATGTATTTCGTCATGGCGTCTGTTTTCCTAATGTCGGTTGTCTGGGGCGTGCGGCCCACAATCTGTGGCTCGGCACCGTTCACGCGGTGCAACCCACGTTTAACTCGGAGAGCAGACACCTTATTCACTTTCATCGCCAGCCATACTGTCTAGGCCACCAGCGCATGAGTTCACACCAGCCATCTCAAGGTAGAAGCCAGTCATGGCTGGATTTTGTCACGCTTGGCCTGATGTCCATCGCCGCACCAGGGATTGCTGCATTTATTCATTCACTTTGGGTTTTTCATACCGGCATCCGATTTTACAACGCACAGGTTTGGGGTTTGGATGGGTTTTGGAGTGTTGTTTCTTGGATTGGCGCTTGCGGCGTGCCAGCGATTCCGACGTTCTTGGTTCTGTTACCATTTCGGCGGCGAGCTTTATATCGCTGGCTAGTTTGGGTAGGTTTTATCATTTTATGGACATGGTTCTTTTTTGCGACGGAGTTTGCGAAACATTGAGGTGGCCTAATCACCAAAGGATTGAATTGGCCGGAGCGCAACGGAGCGCCGATTCAATCCGTTGTTGAACCAGCCCGTCGAAGTTACTGAAGTCACCTCTCCTGCCTTTTGCTTTTGCCGTCGTTCCCTGATTTGGTTGAGCCCACTTACACTTACCGCCCGTGTTCTGACGCCGGCGATCCCTTCTATCTCTGGTCCGTGATCTTATCCAGACGATCTTGCGGCCCGGCGGCGGGGCCAAGTCCCGCTTTTTCCGTCTGGCGACCAGACGCCACCGTGTAAACGGGTCATAAACGGGTCCATAGTATTGTAGTATCTTCCAGAACGGGGTCGATTCTTTACTTTGGACACTCAGACGCCCTTCCAGATGGAAATCCAGACCTTGGCCATACCATGAGTGACACAGCCACCAAACGACAGATTCCAGCGAAAGCCATTGCTAGCATCCTCTTTGCTTGCTGCTCGCTATTTGTCTTTCGTGTTTTTGGTCAGGTGATTTATTTGCCGGCTCATTTCTCAAAAGACAGCGGCGATATTTTTCATCAAATGTTGTCCGAGACCGGCCCGATACGAGATCAGCTAGATGTTGGATACCGAGTTTTGGCGGTCATTTCATTGGTTTGGTGCATTTGGGCTTGGCGCACTGAGCCGCGAGTTGCTGCAATCGTTGCAACCATATTCGCAGCGTTGGCGATGTTTTGTGCAGTGTTTATTATGATATGACGATGCCGTGGTTTAGTTTCACATTTGTAGTGCGACAAAAGGGAGGTATTTAGTAATAGACTTCGTTGGGTGTCTTGAAGCCGAGGCGTAATCGAGGACGATTGTTTAGCTGTTCGGCAATGCGATCGCATAGCTCAGCTATGTCGGCGCAGGGAGTGCAACCCTTTGGCGATCTGGTCACACGGTGCAGGCGGTTTTATTTTGACTTCAAGCGCGCCGCCGCGAGCAGGGCGGCAATTATGGAGATGCCACCGCTCACGACGTAGGGCAGGGGCGGCACATGGAAGTAAAGCGAGGCGGCAAACAGCGGGCCGACGATGCGCGCCAGCGCGCCGGCGCTTTGCGCGACGCCGATGGTCGCGCCTTGTTCGTCGGCCGGCGCGAGGTTGGAGAGCAGGCCGAACAGCGGCGCCCGCGTGAGGCTGGAACCGATGGAGAGCAGCGCCAGCGCCAGCAGCATTTCCAGCCACGGCCGGTCGGCCAGATGCAGCACGGCGCGCCATTGCAATGGGCCGTCGCCCTTGATGAACGGCAGCAGCGCGAGCGCAAGGCCGGTGCAGAGCAGGCTCAAGGCAATCAGTTTCGGCTCGCCGAATTTTTTCACCAGCCGGCCAATCGCCCCGCCTTGGATGATCGCGCCGATGATCCCGCAGAAGACGAACAGCGAAATGACGGTGGTGGCCGGCCGGGTTTCGTCCACGGTGAGGCCGAGGTTGAAATTGTCGTTGACCAGCAGCGCCAGGGTGCTTTCAAAGCAACTGAAGGCGAACGTGGCGAGAAAGAAAATCAAAACCAGCAGGCCGATCTTTGGCTGGGCCAGCGTGTGCGCCCATTGCGCGAAGTGCGGACGGTTGTTGGCTTGGGTGGAACCGGGTTTAAGGCTTTCGGCCAGGATGAAGTAGGCGAGCAGAAAGTTGACCGCGCACAACGCCGCCGCCGTCCAGCCGGGGGCGGTGACGCCGCCGAATTTCAGTGCAATACCGCTGATCGCCGGGCCGAAGATGAAGCCGAGGCCGAACGCCATGCCGATGAGGCCCATCCGTTTCGAGCGATTTTCCGGGGGCGTGATGTCGGCGATGTAGGCCTGCGCCACGGTGATGTTGCCGCCGCACGCGCCGGCGAAGGTGCGCGAAACCAGCAGCGCCCATAGCGCGAGGGTGTGATTTTCAAATCCCGAGCCGATGGCGAACAGCGCATACGACAGCGCTGCGCCGGCGGTGCTGATCAGTAAAATTGGTCGGCGGCCGTGGCGGTCGGACAGCCGGCCCCAGATCGGCGAGAAGATGAATTGCATCGCCGAAAACGAGGCGATGATGACGCCGACGAGCCAGCCGCTCGCGCCATAATGCCGGCTGAACAGCGGCACCAACGGCACGACCATGCCGAAGCCGATGAGGTCAATGAAGACCGTGAGAAAGACAACCAGCATGGAAGGCTTGCGATTCATTCAATATAATTTCGACCATTAAAATTTAAGGGGTTTTCCCGGCCGACTCAAAAGCAAAAGCGAAAAACTTTCGCGGCGCGGAGGCTGCACCGGAGGGAACGCAACCGGCCGGTCGCCGGAATTTTTGCAATGGGAGGGCATCGCCAATTAACCCTGTAATTGGGAATTCTTGTCCGGCATAATCGTTGAGATGCGTGATTCGCGGAGTTCAACCCCGTGGGACGCCCTGATGGACAATCGGTTTGATTCAAACCATCCGGGGCGAACCCTGTGGCGGCTGTTTGCTGACCAGCGCCGAAAGGTGGTTGGCACTGTCGCGCTGTTTGTCGTAAAACAATCACCGGCCTCACTGTTCCCGCTCGCAGTGGGGATGATAGTGGACTCGCTCAACCCGTTGCGGGCGGATTCGTTTCGCCGAATTCTTTGGATTGCCGGCGGCTATCTGCTGTTGCTGGCGCAAAATCCGCTGTTGCACACCGCCTTTTCGCGGATGCTGAGCGGCCTGCTGCGTCAGATGCAGTTCAACCTGCGCAGCGCGCTGGTGGAACGGTTGCAGCAACTCGCCGTGACCTTCCACGAGGAAAAGCAATCCAGCGCCCTGCAAACCAAGATCCTCCGGGACGTTGACGCCATTGACAGTCTGTGCCGGTATCTGTTCCAGAACGGCCTGAACGGGGTGCTCGTCATCGTTTACGTCACCGTCATCGCGCTCGTGCGGCAGCCGATTTTGGCGCTGTATTTTTTGCTGACCGTGCCCGCTGGCATCGTGCTGTTAAAACTTTTTGACCGCCGCTTTCGGGAACAATACCAGGCGCTGCGGGTGGAAACGGAACAGATGAACGCCCGCGTGGGCGAGATGCTGTTGATGCTGCCGGTCACCCGGGCGCATGGCCTGGAAGAATCGGAGACGCGCAGCGTGCGTTCCGTGTTCCAACGCCTGCGCGAACGCGGCCTGCAGGTGGACACCCTGACGGAACTGTTCGCGTCCAGTTCGTGGTTCACGTTTATTGTGCTCCAACTGGCCTGTCTGGTGTTTTCGGCGTGGCTGGTGACCCGCCATAAAATCACGGTGGGCGACGCCGTGATGTATCAGGCTTATTTTGGGATGCTCATCGGGGCGGTTCAGCAGGCGCTGGGCGTTTTTCCCGCGCTGGCGCAGGGGCGCGATGCCATTCGCTCGATCGGCGAGATATTGGAGGCGCCACAGGTGGAAGATTACAGCGGCAAACGTCCTGCGCCCGTGCCGACAAGCGGTGAGATTGTCTTTGAGAACGTGAGCTTCCAATACCCACGGGGGCGGGAAATTGCGTTGTCGAACATTTCGTTGCGGATTGCTGCGGGTGAAACCGTTGCGTTTGTCGGCGAATCGGGGGCGGGCAAGTCCACCCTCGTCAATCTGGCGATGGGGTTGCGTCCGCCGGGTTCCGGCCGGGTGCTCTTGGATGGCCAGGACTTACAGGAATTGGATTTACGCACCTTCCGGCGGCAAATCGGGGTGGTGCCGCAAACGACCATCTTATTCAACGGCAGCTTGCGGGAAAACGTCACCTATGGCCTGGAAAAAGTGAGCGACGGCAGGCTGTGGGACATCCTGTCAGAAGCCAACCTGTCGGAATTTGCCCGTTGCCTGCCGCAGCAGCTTGATACTCCGCTGGGCGAGAGCGGCACCCGTCTTTCTGGCGGACAACGCCAGCGCCTGGCCATCGCCCGCGCCCTGATTCGCGACCCGCGCGTCATCCTGCTTGATGAAGCCACGTCTGCGCTCGATACAGAATCTGAACGCCTAGTGCAGGAGGCTTTAGTCCGGCTCACGAAAGGGCGGACGACTTTGATTGTCGCCCACCGCTTCTCCACTATCCGGCAGGCGCACCGTATCGTCGTATTGCAGGGCGGTAAAATTGTGGAAGTCGGCACCCTGCAAGAACTGATGGCGCAGGGCGGCCATTTTGCCCGGCTTGCCAACCTGCAATCATTTGCTGCCGCCACCTGACAGTAGCGATCACTAATGGAGTCTTCAGGGTAACGCCATAGCCTCAGATTGTAGGCAGTCGGTCTGTGCCAAGGCGCGCCACGACGGCAAAATGTCGAGGATCGAGAAGTGTACCCCGGTGGCAAGGTTGACGACGGCTGACAGGTGAGGGGGGGTGTGATCGCCGGTAGCCCACCGAGCCGTAAGTACCTCATTTCGTGAATATTCGGGCCGCATTCATCCTGCCCCAATCGACATCGGCCAGAATGCACCGGTGCAATTTTCGTCGCGAAAAATTATTTTGCTAAAGCCGGAGTCATATTTCGCCGATAAACCCGCGGGTATTTCCTTTTGAAGGAAAAATCAAGAACACCGCCTTTAAAAACTTAAAGCAATGAACTGCGCAATCAAGCCTTCCAAATTTAAAAAAACATTCGGGGCCGCTGCGGTGGTCGTGGTCATGTCTTTGATGGCTGTTCCCGCCCCCGGCGGGGAGGTGTCGCCCGCGCCGGTTAAAACAGCCGATGTTCCGGCAACGCGTGAGTTGCCGCTGGACCAATGTTTGCACGAGGCGTTGCAAAACAACCATCGCCGGCCGGCATCCAAATTTGCCGTGGCCGCGGCCGAGGCGCAGCATCGGCAGGCGCTGGCGGGCTACTGGCCGCAAATCGGCGCCACCGCCGGTTATCAGCGGATGGATGAGTCGCCCGATTTTTTATTTCCCGCGAGCCAGATGAAAGTGCCGGCGGGTTCGGCGGTGATCAACATTCCCGCCGGAATTCTGGGGCCGAATCCGGTGCAATTGCCGGTGACCACGCCGGCCCAGACCATTCAGATTCCGTCACAGGATATCAAGCTGATGGACCCTGATAACTTCACAGCTTCCTTGAACGCCACTTGGCTGATTTACGATGGCGGGATGCGCGAGGGTTTGCGCGAGCAGACCGGCGGCCTGGTGGAAATGATGAAACAGGAAGCGCGCCGCACGGATTTGGAAATCACCGACAGCGTCAAACGACTTTATTACGGCGCCGTGCTCGCGCAGCAGCTTCAACAGGTCGGCGAGGACACGCTGGCCCGCATGGAAGCCACGTTGAACCTCACGGAAACGATGTATAAGGAAGGCAGCGGCAAAGTGAAAAAAACCGACTGGCTGGACACCAAAGTCATGGTGGAAACCCTGCGGGCCATGGTCGCTTTGCTGGAAAAGAACGCGGCCATGGCCCAGGCCGCGCTCGCCAACACGATGGGGCTGCCGTGGAATGCCAGCGTGAAACCGGCGGACCAGGAAATGCCTTACAATCCATTCGCCGGCAACTTGGATGACATGGTCAGCTCGGCCTACGAATTCAATCCCGATTGGGTCAAGGTGGAAGCCGGCATTAGCGCGGCGGAAGGCGCGGTGCGCACGGCCAAGAGTGAATATTACCCCAAGCTGGCGCTGACGGGCGAACTGCACAAATGGTGGAATGACTACGGCGCCGGCATCGCGACGGACCGCAATAAAGAAGGCTGGACGGTCGGCGCGGGATTGGAGATTCCGTTGTTCAGCGGTTTTCTAACGAAAAATAAAGTGGCCGAAACCCGCGCCCGCGTGGCCAAGATCAAGGAGGAACAAATCCTGTTGAAAGACGGCCTAGGTTTGCAGATCAAAGACGCTTTTCTCGGTCTGGCGGCGGCGCAGAAAGCTTACCAAGCCACTTTGGATGCCATGGCGGCCGCCACGGAAAACCGCGATTTGAACACGCGCGCCTATCAGAACGAACTGGTCGAAACCGAGAAAGTCATCCGCGCCCAGTTGATGGAAGCGCTGATGTCCGCCCAGCATTACAAGGCCCGCTACGATCACATCGCCTTGCAATCGCAACTAGATTTGCTGGTGGGGACGGAGATCATCAAGCGGTTTCAGCCGTCGCAATAAAATTATAATTTATGGAATAGTGCGGCGTTTGACCGTCGGACGATCCGCAAAATGTCCTTCGTTTCAGGTTGGAAGCCAGGTTGCCATCAGCGCTAGCATAAAATGATTCAAGCCCGAGTTAGAAAAAAATCTTTTGAAACCGAGCCCGCCATTGGCTTGGCGCGGTTTTGTCTCGTCCTGCTGGTCGTGCTGGCTGGCGCCGCGTTCCCGGCGTGGGGCGCGGACGATGGCACCAATGTGGAACAGGTGCGGTTTGCCTTTTCGGCCGGGATCTTTACCGATGTCAACGAGAACGACGCCAAGGCCTCCGTGAAAGCGTGGGCGCTGGCACTGGGCCGGGAGCGGCATGTGCCGGTCAGCGCGGAGCCGATCATCCTGTCCGGCCCCACCGACCTCAAGCAGGCCTTGCGGGCCGCCACGATTGACGGGGCCGCCGTGACCACGGAGGAATACTTGAGCCTGGAGCCAGAGTTGCAAAGCACGAACCTTTTCATGTCCGCCAGAGACGGACAGTTCACGGAAAAATATCTGCTGCTGGTTCGCAACGATTCCGGCCTTACAAATTTAGCCGCGTTGCACGGACGCAAGGTCGTGATGTTTGATAATGTTCGGGCATCGCTGGCACCCGTGTGGCTGGATGTAATCCTGTCCGAAGCGGAACTGGGATCAGCGCCGGAACATTTCAGCCAGATCAACAAGGCGCAGAAGCTTTCCCAAGTGGTGCTGCCCGTTTTTTTTCGCCAGCAGGACGCCTGTGTTGTGACCCGGGACGGATTTGAGACGATGTGCGAAATGAATCCGCAAGTTCGCGCCCAATTGCTGGTGCTGGTCAGGTCTCCCGCAGTGGTGCCTTCGGTGGCTTTTTTGCGGCGCGGTTTCGATTCGCCGCTGCGAAGCCGGATGCTGGCCGCCCTGGAGGGCTTGGAGAAAAGCCCTTCGGGAACGCAAGTGTTGACTCTGTTTCAGATCGAGCAATTTCACGAAGCCCCGGCCTCGCTGCTGGACACGGCGCGCGACTTGATTGAAGCCCACCGGCATCTGAAGCGGATTGCCGTCCGCAACGCCGACCTTGAAGGCCACCAAACGCCATGATTCCTGAAACCATGAATTCCGCCCCGCCTTCGCAGACAAGCTGGCTTCCGCGCCGGTTTGCCTTCTGGCTGATGCTATTGGCAGCGGTGGTTTTGGAAAATAGTCGCGCGACGGAAACCAACGGCCAGCCTTTTCGCGTGGGCTTCTCCCGCTCGCTGTTCACCGATGTCAACGAGAACGACGCCGAAGCTGCCGTCAAAATTTGGGGTCAGACCATTGCCAAAGAACGTGGTATTGCCGCCGATACGCAAACTCGAATTTTTCAGGACACGACTCAATTGCGCCAAGCCTTGCTAAACCAAACCGTGGATGCGGTCGGGATTTCAGCCATTGAATACGCCACCGTGAGCCGGGAAGCGCGTCTGGCTCCGATTTTTGTTACTTACAACAACGGTCGCTACCAGGAACAATATTTCGTGCTGGTCCGCCGGGACAGCCAGTTGAACCAGCTAGCCGATCTCCGGGGACGGAGTCTGGTGTTCCATCAAAATATGCGGGCTTGTCTGGCGCAGCCGTGGTTGGATACGTTGTTGCACAAAGCCACCGGCCAGTTCACCGCCGAATGCGTGGGCAAGCTCACACAAGTTCCGAAACTTTCACAGGCGGTGCTGCCGGTTTTTTTCCACCAGCTGGATGCGTGTGTGATTACCAGCGCTGAGTTTGAAATCATGTGTGAACTTAATCCTCAAATCGGCCAGCAGCTCAAAATCATCGCCACCTCGCCGACCGTGGTGACGTCTGTGCTTTGCTTTCGGTCCGACTACGCGCCGGCGTTCAAACCGCAGATTTTCACGGCCCTGCGAGATCTGGATAAAACCCCCGCTGGCCAGCAGGTGCTGACGATTTTCCAGAGCGAGAAAATCGAGGATCAACCGGCTTCATGTATGGACAGCGCACTGGAATTGCTGGCCGCGCACGACCGAATCTGTGGTGTGACAAATGCGACGAAAAACTTGGCTTCACCGCAAATTGCCGGAAGAACAGCGCCCTGATCCCTTTCACTGTGAAAAATATAATATATGTCGTGCTGGCTGGACTGGCGATTTGGCTGGGCGGGGTTGGAAAGTTTTCCGCGCGGGCTGCCGATGAAAACAAAAGCCTCCCAGCCACCCTGCCAAACCTGGTTCGCGTGGCCATCGGGCCGGGTACGTGGGGTGGTGTGAACCGCAACGATGCCAGCGCGGCGATCTCAGTTTGGGCGAAAGCCATCATGCAGCAGCGCGGCAGTTCGTTGAATGTGCAAATTCGGATGTTTGACACGCCGGACGCGCTCGGTGATGCCCTCAAACACGGTGAGGTGGACGGCGTTTCGATGCTGACCGACCAGTTTCTGGCGCTGGATCCAAAGCTGTTGTCGGACACGGTTTATCTCGTGACCAAAGATCATGCGGCCACCGAGAATTATATTTTGCTCGCACACCGGGATACCGGCATTGCCGCGGTGGCCGGTTTGGCCGGGCGGAAACTGCTGGTGCTGGACAACGCCCGCACCGCGCTCGCGCTGCCGTGGCTCGAAACCTTGTTGGCCCGTGATTCGCTTGGCCCGGTAAAAGATTTTTTGGGAGCGGTGACCAGGAACGAAAATCCCTCCAAAACTGTTTTGCAGGTTTTCTTTCATCAGGCGGACGCCTGCCTGGTCACCTCCAACGTGTTTGAACTGGCGTGCGAACTGAATCCGCAATTGCACCAGGAACTGCGGGTGCTGGCCATTTCTCCAGCCGTCGTTCCGGGCCTGTTCTGTTTTCGTTCCGGCTACACGCCCGGCATTCGGGACCAGATGGAATCGGCCATGATGACGCTCAACCAAACGCCTTCCGGTTTGCAAGTGCTGACGGTGTTTCAAAGTGACGGCATGGTAAAACAACCGCTCGCTAGTTTGGATAGCACCCGGCAGTTGGTGGCGGAATATGACCGCTTGAAAAAATGTTCGGGTGTCGGCAAACCATCTGACCCGCCATCCCCGGCGTCCCACCCATGACCCGCGCGCAAACACATTTATCCGGGCGCCGGCTCTGGCCTTTGCTGGTGGGGTTGCTGTGGCTGGCGTTTTGTCGCGTGTGGTCTGCCGAAACGAATCAAGTGCCGGTGCCGGTCATTTTCCGGGTGGGCATGGCCAAAGTCTGTTTTCGCAATGTCAACATCAACGACGCGACGGCCGCTTACAAGGTCTTTCTTGAAAACCAAGGCCGGCGGATCGGGATCACCTACCAGGCGGATCCCAAGGTCTATGATGACTCGCGTGATTTTGAAGCTGCCATCCGGCAACAGCCGATGCACATGGCCGTCATGGAAGCCTGGCAGTTTCTCGCGCTGGACATTCACCGGCAGATGAAACCGTATTTTGTCATGATGGAAAACGGCAAGGTCGGGCGGAAATATCTGGTGCTCACCCGCCGCGATAGCGGCTTCAATTCCTTGTCCTCGTTGCAGGGCAAGAGCCTGCTCCGGCTGGAGGTGGCTAACGCCAATACCGGGCGAGCGTGGCTCGATACGCAACTGCTTTCGGAAAAACTTGGCCCGGCCGAAACTTTCTTCGACAGCGTGGAGGTAGTGAACAAACCTACCGCCGCCGTTCTGCCGGTGTTCTTCGGCAAAAAGGCCGCCTGCGTGGTGGATGCGCCAAGCTTTGAGATGATGAAGGAATTGAACCCGCAAGTTGGCGAGATGTTGCAGGCGGTGGCGGTTTCCGACACCTTCGCCGATGTCGTGATCTGCCTCAGCGAGGACGGCTGGGCGTCTCCCAAGGTCAAGGCGGATGCCGTGCGGTCCATGGGCGAACTCGACAAAGATCCCGCTGGCCGGCAGATTTGCACGCTTTTCAAGATTGACCGCATGATTCCTTTCGAGGATTCGCAACTCGACACCACCCGCAAATTGCAGGCGGCTTACGAAGCGTTGCGAAAGCAGAGCACGCCCGGGCCGGCGCCCGAGAAATAGCAAATCATGAATACGGAAAACATCAAAACTCGCGCCTTGGGCATCACCCTGCGAACGGCGCTGCTCTCATGGCTGGTCACGATTTCGACACTGCTGCTCTTTGTCATTGTGATCATTCCGCAGCAGAAACGGATTTTTCTGGAGAATCTCGAATCCAAGGCGCACGGCGTGGCGGTGTCGCTGCACGAAGTCGCCGCCGGTGCCGCCGTCAACGAGGATTTCAGCAGCGTGGTGGATCATTGTAAGGAAATGCTGAACGGCGACGAATCGCTCGATTACATCGTCATCACCAAAAACGACGGCTTCTCGCTGATCCACGACCGGACTGGGTGGCACGCCGAAACCGTCACAAACACAATCTGGTTGCCGGTCCGGCGTGAGCCGATCAGCGGCATCGGCGTCGTGCCGATCTTCAACCGCCGGGTGTTTCACTATTCGCAGCCGTTCGATTATTCCGGCATCCAGTGGGGCTGGATTCACGTCGGCCTTTCGCTGGAAAGTTATGATCGGAACGTCGCCACGGTTTATCGTCGCACTGGGCTGCTGGCGGTCGGCTGCATCGCGTTGAGCCTGCTGGCATCGGGACTTTATGCCCGGAGACTGGTCAGCCCGATTTTGAGTTTGCGCGCGGTGGTGCAAAAAGTGGCCGGTGGCGACTTGTCGGCGCGCGCGGTGGTTGAGAGCGGTGATGAATTGGGCAATCTCGCCAGCTCGGTAAATTCCATGACCGAAGCGCTGCTCCAACGCGACCGGATTTTGCAAAGTGTCCGGTTTGCCGCCCAGCAATTTTTGAGCACCTCGAAATGGGACGCCGTCATTCCCGAAGTCCTGTCGCAGATCGGCGAGGCGGCGGCGGCCAGCCGCGTTTGTGTTTTTGAAAATCACCCGGATCTCCTCGGCTCGGCGCTAACCTCGCAGCGGTTTGTCTGGAACGAACCCGGCGCACCGTCGCTGGCGCTCAATCCGGCGTTGCAAAACTTTTCCTGGAGTCGGAACGGATTAACCCACTGGGCCGAGCAGCTGGAGCGTGCCGAGTGCGTGGCCGTTTCCTGCCGCAACTGGACGCCGCCCGAAAAAACTGTGCTCGCGTCGCTCGGCATTTGTTCGACGCTGCTGATCCCCATTCGCGTCGAAAATGTCTGGTGGGGTTTTCTCGGCCTGGACGACTGCCACACCGCCCGCCAGTGGACGGAAGCCGAGCGCGACAGTTTGCGCGCCGCGGCGGACATGCTTGGTGCCGCCATTTCCCGCCAGCGCACGCAGGACGCGCTGCTGCACGCCAAGGAAGCCGCCGAAGCCGCCAGCGAGGCCAAGTCGCAATTCCTCGCGAATATGAGCCACGAAATCCGCACGCCGATCACCGGCGTGATGGGTATGTTGCAATTATTGCAGCGCACGCCGTTGGATGAAAAACAGCGCCGTTACGTGACCAACACTGTGACTTCGGCCAACGCGCTGCTGACGGTCATCGGCGACGTGCTGGATTTTTCCAAGATCGAGGCCGGCAAGTTGGAATTGGAAAAAACGGATTTCACTCTGCCCGATATCTTGGATGCGGCGGTTGGACTGCTCGCGGCCCGGGCGGAAGTCGCCGGATTGGAAATTGCCTCTCGCGTGGCGGCGGAAGTGCCTCGGCAACTGATCGGTGATCCGGACCGTTTGCGGCAGGTGCTACTGAATCTGTTGAGCAACGCCGTCAAGTTTACTGAACACGGCACGGTGGTGGTTTCCTGCGCGCTCGCCGAAAGCAACGGTGAAACTGCGACGCTTCGTTTTGAGGTGAAGGACACCGGCGCCGGCATCGCTCCGCATCAGCAGAATTTGATTTTTGAAGCCTTCTGCCAGGCGGATAATTCCATGAGCCGCACTTACGGCGGCACTGGTTTGGGACTGACCATTTGCCGCCAGTTGGTCCAGCTGATGGATGGCCAGATCGGCGTGGAGAGCGTGCTGGGTCAAGGCTCGACATTTTGGTTTACCGCCAAGTTCAAGCTAACGCCGACACCGGCTGATATATTAATGGCCGTTCCCGGCCTCGTGGATTTCCGGGGCTTGCGCGTGTTGGTGGTGGATGATTGCTCGGTGGTGCGGGAAATTGTCTGCGATTATGTGCGCGCTTGGAAAGGCGTGCCAGACGAAGCTCCCGAAGCCGCGACCGGTTTGGGGAAATTGCGGCAAGCCGCCGCGCAAGGGAAACCGTTTTCCGTCGCGGTGCTCGACTGGCAGATGCCTGGTCTGGACGGTTTTGCGCTGGCCCGCCTGGTTAAACAGGAAACCGCGTTGCGCGGAACGGGCTTGGTTCTGTTGAGCAGCTATACGCAGGCGGAATTGGAGCTGGACAAAGCAAACCCCGATTTCGCCGCATGGGTGGCCAAGCCGGCCCGCAAGTCGGAACTTTATGACGCCATCATCCGCGCCGCCAACGGTCATCTTTTTGACCTCCCAAAAATTTCGTCCACACCGACTCTGCCCGCCGCCGGATTTTTGGAAACCAAAGGCTCCGGCACCGTCCTGCTTGCCGAGGACAACGAGATCAATCAGGAGGTTGCCAGCGAAATGCTCACGGCGCTGGGCTACCACTATCTGCGCGTCCGCACCGGCCGCGAGGCGCTGGCCAGCGTGCAAAATGGCATGGCGGATTTGGTGCTGATGGATTGCCAAATGCCGGAGCTGGATGGTTACGAAGCCACGCGGCTGATTCGGCAATGGGAACAGCAGGCCGCGCCGGAAGGCCGCCGCGGACGGCGCCTGCCGATTGTGGCGCTCACGGCCCACGCCATGAGCGGCGACCGGTCGCGGTGCCTCGAAGCGGGCATGGATGATTATTTAACCAAACCGCTGGAACCCGACGAGCTGGCCAAAACGCTCGCGCATTGGATGCCGCACTTTCAACCGGCGGTGGTCCCGCCGGGCGCAAAACCGGCGGGAAATTCCGCCGCCGGTTTGTCCCCGTCGGGCATTGATTATCCGAGCTTGTTGCAGCGCTGCTTGGGCAAACCGGATCTTGCCCGGCGACTGGTGGAAAAATTTTTGGCCCAAGCCCGGGTTGATTTGCCGGAATTGGAAGCGGCGCTGCGCGAACAAGACGCTGCGCGGCTGCGCTCGGTCGCCCACCGCCTCAAAGGTTCCGCCGCCAATGTCTCGGCGGCAGCGGTCCGCGAAAGCGCCAGCCGCTTGGAAGTTTTGGGCCGCGACGGCAATTTGGCGGCGGCCCCGGAGCTGGCCACGCAATTGCGTGCCCACCTGGATGCCGTCAAAGAATTGGCCGCCTAAAATGAATTTGAGAACCACAACCGAATTGAATGCCGAAACCGGGCTGGTCGCGAAGATGTTGCCAGTTCGCTCGCGGGTTCAAGCCCCGTATATTTGATTTATGATGACTCAGCTATCCGCCAAAGTTCCCAAGCGCGTTTGGGTCGTGGACGATGACGAAACGGTACTCATGTTGGCCGAGGGTGTGCTCACCGTTGAAGGTTTTCAGGTGCAGACATTCAGCGACCCGGCGCACGCCCTGGCGGCCGTGGCGGCGGGGCAGCCGGATGTCATTGTCCTGGATGTGATGATGCCGGGCATGGATGGCTTCGCATTTTGTTCCCAACTGCGCGGACAGCCGGAAGTCGCGGATGTGCCAGTGTTAATGGCGACGTCGCTGGATGATTCCAATTCCATCGTTCGCGCCTACGAGGCGGGTGCCACCAATTTCGCGACCAAGCCGCTGAACTGGGAAGTGGAAAGCCATCGCCTGCGCTACATGCTGCGGGTGGCGGATACGGCCCGCTTGCTTAAATCCAAAGAGCAGGAAACCCGGCTGGCCAAGGAGGATTGGGAACGCACGTTTAATTCTTTCACGGATGTTGTGACCTTGTTGAGTCCGGATTTGAAAGTCATCCGGGCCAACCAGGCCACCGTCACCGCCCTCAAGCGGCCGCTCGACCGCATCGTTGGTTATCATTGCTATGAGCTTTTTCAGGACTCGGAGGTGGGGTGCGCGCATTGTCCGATTTTGCAGGCGATTCAAACGCTGACGCCGGTCTCGGCGGAAAAGCGCTACCGGAATCCTTCCGCCGAATGTCTGCTGACGGGCACGCCGGTGATGGATGAAGCCGGGCGGTTGCTGCATGTGGTCCACATTGCCCGGGATTTGACCGGGCAGAAACAACTCGAGCTGGAATACCGGCACGCCCAGAAAATGGAAGCCATGGGCACTCTCGCCGGCGGCATCGCCCATGATTTTAACAACCTGCTCATGGTGGTTTCCGGCTGTGGCGAGATGATTCAATCCGACCCGCAAACCACCGGTGAACAAAAAGAGCTGGCCGACACGATTCTGGAGGCGTCCCAACGCGGCGCGGCCCTCGCGCGTCAGTTATTGACGTTCAGCCGGAAGAGCGCAAGCAATAGCGGGAAACGCCTGCTGCAAATCAATGATTTGATTCGGGACCTGCACAAGATGCTGCAACGCCTGCTCCCGAAGAATGTTGCCATCCACACCCAGTTTGCCGCTGACCTGGCCCGGATCAAAGGCTCGGATGACCAGCTTCATCAAGTCGTCATGAATCTGGCCGTGAACGCCGCCCAAGCCATGCCCGACGGCGGTTCATTGACAATTGAAACGCGCAATGTCCTATTGTCGGCCGACTACTGTCGTTCCCACCCGGAAGTCCAGCCTGGCAATTACATTGTGGTCGCCGTCTCCGACACTGGTCAGGGGATGGATCAGAACACCCTGCAACGCATTTACGAACCGTTCTTTACTACCAAGAAGATTGGTGTGGGCACGGGCCTCGGATTGTCGGTGGTTTATGGCATCATCAAGGATCACGGTGGCCACATCGAGTGTCGGAGCCAGGTGGGCGCGGGCACCACGTTCAGCCTTTTCCTACCCGTCCGGCAACCATCCGATGAAACGGAATTTATCCACGCCCAAGTTCGCCCGGTGGCGTTGGGCGGCTCGGAAACCATTTTGATTGTGGACGATGAAACCCCCATCCGCGCGGTGGTGCAGCGCGCATTTACCAAGCAGGGCTACTCGGTCATCGCGGCCGACTGCGGTGAAAGCGCGCTGTTACGGTATGGTGAAGCGGCTGATCGCATCCGCCTGGTGGTGTTGGATCTCGGCATGCCCGGCATGGGCGGATGGGAATGCCTGAAACAGTTGCACGATCTTAATCCAAAACTTCCCGTCTTGCTCACTACGGGTTACGGGGGTCAGGATTTTCCAGAGCGCGCCCGTCAAGCTGGCGCGCAGGGATTGATCGCCAAGCCTTACCAACTGGAAGTGATCTTCCGCACCGTGCGGGAAATTCTCGACGGCCCGCACAAGGCGAACTAAGCCGAATCCAAGTAGTCGAAAGTGTCCGTTTGAAAACACTAAAAACATAGGGCTGTCTTGTCAGAACTGCGGATGAAATTTTTTATTGAAATTAGCCTCTGAGAGAAGGGAATGGCTGGCATGGGCGTATCTACCGCTGACCGACTCCAAACACCAGACTTCCGTCTGCAACCGTCAACTGCACTCGCGTCCATACCAGCCAACTGAACCTCGTCCTGAATTGTCGCCTGTCAAGTGGGCTATTCTTAATCAAAAGCTGGCGGGTCTACCAAATTAAGCGTCTGTGAACTTCCCTGCAATTGTGGCAGTCTTTCATTATGGACATTGATCTGACTGGTTTTTCAGCAGTTTAACCACCGGTGTTTTTTAATTTGCTCATTACCGTCGCAGTTTAGTCTCACCCTAAAACTGGTTCCCACGACTCTGCCTATGACACTCCCAATAATCGCCCCAGCCACGAATTCAGAAAGCCAATGAATGCTGACGGAAACACTCAGGCCAACGTAAATGGCATATAACAGCGCCAAGGAAACCAAAACCTTTTTCTGGGGGTAGATCGCGATCAAACAGGTGGACATGGCGAAGGCGGTGGTGGTGTGGGATGAAGGCCAACCCCAGAATATGCCCCCCTTCATAAAACCGAGTTGAAAACCATGGCTGGTGTCGGCAAGTGAATTAATGTTCTGGGCTGACATCCTGAATCCTCTGAACGGTGGTGGTATCCGGCCCGTCCACGCCTTGTAGGCGATGGAGACCAAATACCCGAGCAAAGCCGCCTGCCCCAAAGCCCAAGCCGTTGTGATGAGGTGTTGATTCTTTCTGATCAAGCCCAAAGCAAGGATGGTCAGAGTTCCAACCACCGGCACCAAAGTTCCCAGAATAATGGCTGGTCGGGCGAAATGAGCAATCCATTCGACTCGGGTCCAAAGATAATATGCCCAGTCTAAGCCGGTCTCAACCACCAGCATAGTCAGAACAATCGCGAGAAGCTGATACCGGAGATTGCGGCCGCTGAAACTGGTGATGATGTTTCTGGGCAAACGATGAAACAGTTCTAGCATCCCCTTTATTTTAACCTTTTCATTTCGCCAAGTCTAATCAAGCGCACCCCCCGCTTTTACCTTTTCATTGCTCCGTGATTTTGATGGTGTGGGTCACCGGCACGAAGGCGACTTGAACCGCCGCCGCCAATGCGGCGTGTTCTTTTTCCGTGTCGTTAACAATTGCTTCGGTATGGGCGGCGACTTCTTTCATCGTCGGTTTGCGGGGCGGAGTGCCGGCTTGGCGGAACAGCAACTTCATCTCCCTGGTTTCATAAGCCTGCTTGGCGGCCACCGCCGCGTCCACCTTGGCAAACACCGACGTGAAAGGGTTGACGGGAAATTCCACGGCAAGATTGATGCCGCCGGCGAGTTGTTCGGCAGTGAAGCTCTTGCGGTTGTCGCCCCAGGTGATTTGGTAGCGCTTGGCGGTTCCATTCTTAACCACCAACGTCAGCCGGTTCAATTTCTCGTTGAACGGCACTAGAGTCATACCCGAACGGATGCTTTTTTCCGATTCAACTCCGTCCTGGCCGCAGATGGGGAAAGTGGCCGACGCCTCGTCGGCGGGCGCGCAGGCGCAGAACGGGTAGCGGCTGCTTTCAATGGTGTATTCGCCGGCCTTGGCGGAAATGACTTTATGCCCGGCGGAAACCTTGATTTTGTCCCGCTTCAAATTCACGCTGAATGTCCCGATGTCGCCATCTAATCCGAGCGTCGTCAGAAACGCGTAGGCCATGATCGTGTGCCCGGCCCAGAGCGGATGCACTCCGTCGTTGCCGGGAACAGCGTAGTTGGTGCCGTAGTCCTGCCGCCCAGTGTAATCGCCGTTCAGCATGGGCCAGAAGACATCGGCCAAGCGAACTTTTTCTTTTTGGGCGATGGCCACGTCAAAGTTGCGCAGCGTGCAGAGGTTCACGTTCAAATCCTCGGCGGTGCCGGCGGCGGTTTTCACCCAGCTCGGCATCTTGCTAACCGGGCCGGGCGAACCCAGCACCACGCGGATGCCGTGCGCCTTGAATGTCGCCACCATTTTCACCGTGTTGGTTTCATAAGTCCGGCCGATTCGGTCTTCGTAGGGGCGATATTCACAGTCGTTCATGCCGTAGCAGGTGGTGGCGATGGTGGGCTGGAATCGCAGGCAGTCGTTGGTCATGCGAGCAAGGAAGCCCGGCACCTTCTCGCCGCTCCAGCCGAATTGGCGCACGGTCACTTTCAACTGCGGCGCGCACATCGTCAGGTAATCCTCCATGATCCGGGAATACAATTTCTGCTCGGTGATGGAATCGCCGCAAATCGCCAGCCGGTCGCCTTTCTTCAAGGCCAGCGCGGAAACAGCCGGGGCCTTGACCGGCTGAAACTTGTCAAAGAACGGCACGTCCGGTTTCGGCTCCAGCAGCGGCGCGGCGGCGAGCGTAAGGTTGAACAGTCCCAGAAGGCAGATGAGTTTTGTGCGCATAAATCGGCGAACGGGTTTTAATATAATTGGTGCCTGTGCGAGCCGTCATTTTACGAAATGGCTGCGGAACCTACAAACTAAACCTGCCGTTGGCTCGGGTTCTGTTTCGGCGGTTGTAAAAAAGAATTAAAGTCCGGCGGTTTCCCGCCGATGTCTCGAATAGCGTGGGCAGTGGAAGGTGTCCGCCGTATAACCGCAACAACCCCCAACTATGACTATCACCGAATTATCGAACGTCGCCAGCTCTTACTTAAATAAAATTCAGTCTGCCAACGGCGCGAGTGCCTCCAGCCCGTCGGCCAACGCTCCCACCGGCCTGCAAGCCCTGTTCACCCAAATCCAGACTGATGTCCAGCTCAAGTCCAAGGATTTCATGGCGCTCCAGACAGCGCTCAAAGCCGGCGACCTGGCCGGCGCGAACACCGCATTTGCCGCCGTAAAGCAAGATTTTCAGAACGTTCCGGCGATTTCCGGAGTGCAGAGTCCGCTCGATCTCACGACGCCGGTCGGTAAAGGTTTTCAAGCGCTGGGCAATGCGCTCCAAGCCGGCAACCTCACAGCCGCCCAGCAGGCGCTCACTGTGTTCCGGCAGGATATGCATCATGCCTCCTCGTTTGGTTCGCTCTATCAGGAGGCCGCCACCGCCGTGAACAGCAGTTCCACTGGTGGCCAAGGCTCGGGTTTGTCCTCCGTCCTGTCCAGCCTCGGCAGCGGGCTCAATCTCAACGCCTGATCCGCGGGCGGCTGGCAAAGCTGCGGCCTCGGCAGGTGTCCGTCATGGATCAGCGCCGACTAGGCAATCGCTTCCTGCGCGCCACCGTTCACTTTTTGGTTGATTGCAACCGCCGTGACTGACTGCGACTGGACACATCTCTATTTTTGTTGGCACCGGCTAAAGGGACAAAGTCCATTGGCCCGGTGACCAATGACAAAACGGTGCAACTTCCGCATATACCAGGCGGTAACTTCTGGCTATTACGCACGCTTGGTGTTTGCTTTTTCAGGCGAATTGTGTTTTATTGCGCGGCCTTAAACATATTATGCCTACCAAAATTGAAACGAAAACGAACGAGCTGTGTGAAGCGATCTTGGAACAGCTCAAGGCCGGCGGCGTCCGCCAGCGCATTGACACATTCCTGTCCGACGCCACGGCTCGGGGCCAGTATGAATCGCTGATGAGCCAGGGCCAGAAGCTCCAGGAGAAACAGCATAGCGGCCAGGTTTTGGACCCGGCGGAAATCGCCGCGTTTGAAAAAGACCGTGACTCGCTGCTGAAAAATTCTGTCGCCTCCGGTTTCCTCGACGCGCAGGAGGAGATGCATGACCTGCAACATTCCGTTCAGAAATTTGTGGCCAAGACGATTGAGCTGGGCCGCCTCCCGGTGGCGGAAGATTTGGCCGAAGGTTCCTGCGGCCACGGCTGCGGCTGCCACGACCACTGATTTTTCCCCAATCCTTTGCCCGCCCGGCGCAGTCAACCCTGCGCCGGGTTTTTTATTTGCCATCCGGTTGGCGGCTAGGCGTTTAAAATTGCCGGCATGAAAGTTAATGCAAATGGTCTAATAGCATGGTATTAATAGAGCATCACAACCGTTAAAATGTTATCAGCCGCCGCTGAACCGCGTCTGATTGAGCCGCCAATGGATTGAACGCGGTGAGAATCACGGTCGTGGCACAAAACCAGTCCATTCAAGTTTGATTTAAAACCGCCCCATGAAAACAAACAAAATATTTTTCAGCTTCCCTGTGCTGTTGCTGGCGTGCGTTTTGAACGTCCGCGCACAAATCACCTGGGGACCGGCGGCCAACATCGGCGTGGCGGGAGTCAATGATATTTCCGTCCTCGGCTCGTTGAATTACGCCGAGGATTGGGGGAATGCCGCCACCACCATCAATGGCGTGGCCTTCACGGAAGACACCAGCACCGCCGGCGATGCGAACGTGGGGATTTCGCCCACCCAAAACGGCGTGGATCATACCGGCGAAGGCACCGGGGCGAGCGGCACGGCATATTACACATTGACCAGCGCCAATAGCACTTATGTGCCTCTCATTCAGGGCTCGGTCTGGGGCGGCACCGGGACGGTGACCATCACGCTGAACAACCTGACGGTCGGCCATGGCTATCAGGTTGAAGTCTGGGAGAATGACAGCCGGGGCGGCACTTATTCCGCCCGCAATGCCACGTTCACCAGCGCGGGCGGGAATTCGGTGACACTGGCTTGTTATGTTGGCGGCAATGGCTCCACTTCGGCGGCGGGCGGCCTTGGACAATACGCCCTCGGCACTTTCACCGCCGGAGCCACCAGCCAGTCCTTTACCATGACCCCGGGTGGCACCAATCCCGGCAGCCAGCTCAACGCCATCATGGTTCGCGATATCACCGGTTACGCTTCCGGCACCTGGAACACCACGACCAGCGGTGGCAATTGGAGTTCAACCGGCAACTGGACGGGCGGCGTCATTGCCAATGGCGCAACATTCAACGCCAATTTCAACATGCTGGACATCACCACCGATCCCACCGTGGTGCATCTGGATTCCGCCCGGACAATCGGAAACTTGATTTTCGGTGACCTCAATCCCGCCACGGCCGCCGGCTGGCTCTTGAATAATAATGGCACGGCTGGAAATATCCTGACGCTGGCCGGCACGGCACCCACCATCATCGTCAATCCATTGGGCACGGGCAAAACGGCCACGATCAGCGCGGTGATTGCCGGCACGGTTGGTCTGACCAAGCTGGGCGCAGGAACGCTGACGCTGGGCGGGGCGACGGAAACTTTCACCGGCGGACTCAATCCCAACGCAGGAACTTTGACCTTGGATTTCTCCGCCAGCGGGTCGCCCACAGCCAACCTGATCGGCACCGGCAACGCGCTGACCATGGGCGGCGGCAGCTTGAATATCGTCGGGGCGGCGGGTAGCGCGACGCCGATTCAAACCGTCAACGGCCTGACGTTGGCGGCGGGCAACAATGTGGTCACGGTTGGCAGCAGCAACCCGAAGTTGGTGCTGGGAGCTTTTACCCAATCACTGGGGGCCACGATGGAATTTGTCGGGCCGGCGACGATTGGCAGCGGCGGCGGCAACGTGTCCGCCACGGGCACGATCACCACGACAACGCAGGGTTCGCCGGGCACTTTTACCGCCGATTTGGGTTTGCTCTGGGTTCCCACCACCCGCGTGGGCATTGCGACCGTCGGTCTTTATGATTATGCCTCCACGGATACGACTGGCGGTGGGGCTGGCACTTCGCCTTATACCATCATCGGCTTGAGCCAGGTGACTGGCGGTTATACCACCATAGCCAGCGGCACCACGACGAACGCGGACAACGTGTTGGATATTACCGGCAGCGTGACGCTCGCCAATAGCGGTTACAACGATGCGCTGCGCTTCAACACCGCAGGGGCCATCACGGCTACGGTCGGCGGCAGCGGCAACTACGCCATTTGCGGGGTTCTCGTCACGCCGAATGTCGCCGCCAACAACACCACCATCAACTTTGGCACCCATTGGTTCAAGGCCAATGGCACGGGTGCCAACCCGGCGGCCATTGACGCCTATCAAAACAATCCCTTGGGCGAACTATTCTTCAGCAACGGTGCCATCGCTGATTGGACGCACGCGACCACCTATGTTCAGGCCGGTGCGGGCACGGTGGTCATGTCTAGCTCGGCGGTCAATCTCTACACCGGAGCAAATTACCTGAACGGCGGCGTAACCGAAATCAGCGCCGACTCAGGACTCGGAGCGGTCGGAACCGGGGCCGCCGCCAACCTCAACGGAGGCACGTTGCTGGGCGGTGCCAATTTCACCTTGGACAATGCCGGAAACAACAAGCGTCCAGTCGCTTTAGGCGGAGCCGGCGGTGGTCTGGCGGCGGTGACGGGCACCACGATGACCGTTGATGGCATTGTTAGCGGTATGACCGGGAGTGGCCCGCTGACCATCGGCATTCCGGCGTCGGCGGCAAATGGGAACACGGCAGGACAGGTTCCCGGCACGGGCAGCAGCACCGCAAATGCGCAGGTGCTGGCCACCGGCACGGTGGCTTTGACCGGAGCCAATACTTATACTGGCGGCACCATACTTGCAACCGGCACGGCTCAAATCAATGGCATCTACAATTTTGGCGGCGCCAATTACGGCGGGCTTGCCTTCAGCGGCGGCACGTTGCAATACGCGACCGGAGCCAACGGGGCGGGATCGTTGGATCTCTCGCCGGCCCATGGCCTCACCGTGGCCGCTGGCAGCGGCACGATTGATCTTAATGGTAATGCGGCAACTTACGTTAACTCGATCGGCAACGGCGGCAATGGCGCGCTGACCGTGCTGGACTCAACCGGCGGTGGCAGCTTGACGTTGTCAGGCGGCGGCACTTATACCGGCACCACGACAGTGGGTAACGGAACGATGCCAATGACTTTGAAAGTGAACGGCACGTTCGCCTCGAGCAGCGTGAACGTCAGCAGCAACGCAACCTTTGGCGGCACGGGCACATTGGCCGGGAATGTCAGTTGGGCCAACGGTTCCGCTGCCGTGCTGACTCCCGGTTCGCCGCTGGCGGTCTCCGGCACGGTGAACTTCAACAGCACCGGCAGCGGCAATCCGATTACCATTAACGCCAACGGGTTGACTTCTACCGGCAGTCCTTTCACTTTGTTGACGGCCGGCAGCATTGGCGGGACGGGAACCGTCAATTCGGCGCCCGGCGGCATCGGGACGATTGCCGGCGGCTATGTCGGCGTGGTTTCCATCAGCGGTAATTCCGTCATCTTGACCGTCAGTGCCTCGGGCGTGGCGGCGACGTGGACGGACGCTAATCATGGCACGGATGACAATTGGTCAGACGCCGGAAATTGGACCGGCGGCGTCCCGCAGAACCCCGGAGATTCGGCCAGCTTCGGCAGCGGCGGCACTGGCATCCCGGTGAATTTGAATGTGCCCGAAACCGTGGGTGGCATCACCTTTAACAGCGCCAGTTCTTACACCATTTCCGGAGGAAACACTTTGACCTTGAATAACAACGGCCACGGGGCCGCAATTAATGTCAGCGCCGGCCCGGCCAACGCCATTAACACGGCGGTGGAGTTGAGCGATGTCACGGTAGTCGTGGCGAACAGTGGCGATTCGCTGGCCTTGGGAGGAACCGTTTCCAACGGCAGCGGCACCCCCGCACTCACGATCAGCGGCGGCGGCACCGTGGTCCTTTCCCAGGCCAACACTTACGGGCCATTAGCCGGCACGCTGGGCACCACTTTGGGCGGGGCCACTATTCAGCTCGGCAGCAGCACGGCCTTAGGTGCGGGGGATGTGAATGTCACCGATAACAGCACTCTCAAAATGGCGGCACCCGGTATGAATCTGGCCAACAACATCGCGATCACGGCGGCCAAAACTACCACGGTGGACAACGGCGGAAATGCTTCAACGCTCAGCGGCGCCATCAGCGGCAGTGGTGCCCTGCAGAAAATCAACAGCGGCACGCTGACGCTCAGCGGTAATAACACCTACTCCGGCAACACGACGGTCAACGCAGGCGTGTTAAGCATTTCATCGCCGAACAATGTCGCTGGCACCGCTGCCATAATTCTCAATGGCGGCGACCTGCTGGGTGGCACCCTGGCGGAAACCAACAACATCGCGATCGGCCTGCCGACCGGAAGCGCCAACACCACGGCGTTGCTGGATGCCGCCAGTGGCCAGTCTTTCATGGTGGACGGAACCATTGCCTCAGCCGGCAATTCGGGTGTGAACTCGCTCACAGTGAACAGCGGCGCTGGCAACAATGGCGCTCTAATCTTGGGGGGCACCAACACCTTTAACGGTTCAACGTCCATATCCAACGGCGTGTTGGAACTGGCGAGTCCGCTGGCTCTTCAAACTAGCACCTTGAATTATAGCACCGGCACGGTGTTGTTTGGCGGGAGCGTCACCGCAGCATCGCTGGGCGGTTTGAGTGGCACCAACACCAGCCTAAGTCTGACCAATCTGGCCGGCGCGGCGGTGGCTTTGACGGTGGGCGGCAACAATGGCAACAACCTTTTCGCCGGAACCCTGTCGGGGAGCGGCTCTCTGATCAAAACCGGGACCGGGATGCAGACGATTGGTTCCGGTGGCGGCGGGGGTGCCAGATATACCGGTACCACCACGATCAACAATGGCACGCTGACCCTGGGCGGTATTGGCAGCATGGCGGCCACAGGCAATCTGGACATCAGCGGCATCAACGGCAGTTGCACCATGAACCTGGTCGATTCGGCTAACGCCACCTTAAGCGGAATGATTGAGTTATGCTATGACGGAGGCGCGGGCTACCCGGCGGTCAGTTCATTGACCGTGGCCAACAATGCGAATTTGAGTTCGGCCTCATTCAGCTTTGGCAATGGGTCGCGTGTTCCCAACCTGACCTCCGTCACGGTGACAAACAATGGATCACTTTCAATATCCGGCGCGTTTGATCTGAATGACAACATTGGCAACACTGCTCAATTGACACTGGTCAACCTGAATGGCGGAACCTTGGCGGTGGGTGATTTTATTGATTCCGATGCCGGCGCCACCCATCAGGCGCAGGTTAATTTCAACGGGGGCGTATTGCAGGCGAATGCAAATGATCCGTCCGGCGGCTCCTTTCTGCCCGCCTTTGCGGGATTAACCGTTTATGTTAACAGCGGAGCCGGCGCGGTCGTCAAGCCCAATGGTTACAAAATCACCATTGCCGCCCCTGTGGTTCATGGTAGCGGCACCCCGGATGGTGGTTTGACCTTGAACGGTGCCGGCACACTTGTCTTGAACGGTGCCAACACTTACACCGGCGACACAACCATCACCAATGGCACGCTGGCGCTGGGCAGCTCCGGATCGATTGCCGCCAGTCAGCACATCATCGTCGGCACCGGCGGGTTGTTTGATGTATCCGCCAAATCCGGGTTCACGCTCGCCCTCGGTCAGTCGTTAAGCAATTACAACTCCACCGCCATGCTCAACGGCAGTATCAACACTGGCTCCGGAACGGTGGCGTTGAATTTTGCGCCCGGTACGCCGGCTTTCATGATCACCAACGGCTCGTTCACGCTGAATGCCGCCACGATTTTCCAGATCAACAACACTGGCCCGGCGCTGGCGTTGGGCAGTTACAAGCTGATCTCGACCAACAGCAACGGGTCAGGATTCATCGCTGGGACCATGCCCACGTCCATTTTTATGAGCGGCAACGGTTTTGTTACCAATACCTATCCCTCGCTGCAAATAACCAATGGCGAGCTTTATCTCGCAATTACCACGGGAACCTATACCAACCCGGTGGTTTACCCGCCCGCCATCGCTTTTCCCGGCGCGCAGGGTTTTGGCGCCGCCACCAATATCACGGGCGGCCGGTTCGGCACGGTCTATCATGTCACCTCGCTTGCGGATGACGGCAGTCCGGGCACGTTCCGCGCGGCCGTAGGCAGGCCCAATCGCATCATCATTTTTGATGTCGGTGGTTATATCAACCTTGGTTCGGCGATTTCGGCCAGCAGCAGTTTGACCATTGCCGGGCAGACCGCTCCGGGTGGCGGCATTGGCTTGAAGAACAACGAATTATCCTTCTACAATCAAAATAATATCATTTGCCGGCACCTGCGCGTCCGGCAGGGCGGCAGCAGCAGCGGTTCCAGCGGCATCAACATCGGTTCCAGCGGTGGCCAGGCCAACAACATGATTTTCGACCATACCTCGGTGGAGTTCGGCCAATGGGATAGCTTTGATGCCGTCCACACCTACAACTTTACGATTCAATATTGCATCATCGCCGATCCGATCAACCAACGGTTCGGCGCGCACGTCGAAGGCGCCAATGCCTCGTATCTTAACAACCTTTGGGTCAACGCCCACAACCGCCAGCCGCTGGCCAAGGCGAGCACGGTGTATGTCAACAACGTTTGCTATGACTATCAGGCCGGTTACACGACCGCCAACACCGCTGGACATTTTAGCCATGACATCGTCAACAACTATTTCATCACGGGACCTTCCACCACCAGCCCGAATGGTGACTTTTTCCAGTTTGATGGCAACCAGGTGGTTTATGGCGTGGGCAATCTGCTGGACAGCAGCCGGGACGGCGTCCTGAACGGTGGCCCTTCCGAACCCGGCGGCGACACGGTGTCGGCCACGCCGTGGTCCCCAGTCACCGCCACCATTCCCACAGTCTCCGCTCAGAACGCCTACCGCATTGACGTTTCCAGTGCGGGCGCATTTCCCTCCGACCCCTTGGATTCGCAGGTGATTAGCCAGGTAACTTCGCTGGGCACCGGTGGAAGGCTCATCACCAGTCCGGGCGACACGGGGTTGGCCAACGGCGGTTACGGCACGATTAATGGCGGCACGCCGCTGACCTGCACTGATGGCGACGGCATTCCGGACATTTGGAAAAACGCCGTCGGACTCAATCTTTACACCAATCAAGCCATGGTCATCGCCGCCAATGGCTACGCGAACATCGAAAATTATATCAACTGGCTGGCCGGGCCGCACGCCTTTGTACAGACCAATGCCACGACCATAGACCTGTGGCCCTATACGCTCGGCTTCACCAACGGCGGGATTTACACGGTATCCGGTGCAGTCAACGGTTCGGTGACCGTGACCAACAGCCACTTTGCGAATTTTGTGCCGGCTCCCGGTTTCACCGGGTTGGCCAGTTTCAATTTTGCCGTGGCTGACCCCGATGGCACCACCATGACCAACACGATGGGCCTGCTGGTTTCGGTTGTCTATATTCCCCAAAATCTGGTTTGGGTTGGCGATGGCATCAATAACCTCTGGGATACCACAAACACTGCCGACTGGTTTAATGGCAATGACCAGGTTGTTTTCAACTCCAGCGACAATGTCACCTTCGATGATACCGGCTCCGCCAGTCCGGCGGTCAACATTAACAGCACGGTGGCGCCCGCTAGCGTGGTTTTCAACGCCAATCAGAATTACACCCTCGGTGGCAGCGGTGGCATCAGCGGCGCGGGCTCTTTGACCAAGTCCGGCGTGGGAACTTTGTCGGTGAATAACAACAACACCTTCTCCGGCGGTGTGGATTTGAACAGCGGCACCATCCAGCTCAACAATGGCAGTTCCCTCGGCAGCGGAACCAACACCTTGGAAGCTGGCACACTCGTGAACAACTATGCGTCCGGCAATTATCTGACCCTCGCCAACCCGCTGCTCGTGCCGGACGGAGACACCGCCACCATCAATCTTGGCAACAGCATCAGCCTTACTGGTATCCTTACCGGCAACGGCACGTTGAACCTCGATGTTCAAAGCGGCGGGGCGACCGAACAATTCAAAGGCAACACCAGCGCCTTCACCGGCACGGTGAACCTGCTTGGTAGCGGCGGTGTGCGCCTGGTTGCCAATGGCGGTGCCTCCAGCGGCTTTAACAATGCGCTGATGACAATCAACGTGCCCGTGACCATGGGTTTCTATGACAACTCTGGCGGTAACACCTATTACTTTGGATCTCTGGCTGGCACCAATGCGTCTGTCGCTTTATATGTATATTATGGCGGTGCGCCGACGGTGCAAATTGGCGCTCTGAACCTGGACAGCACTTTTGCCGGCCAGTTTCAAACCTCGGTGAACCTGGTAAAGACCGGCACCGGTATGCTGACGTTAACCGGCAACAGTACGCACTCCGGTTCGACGACGGTTAGCAACGGCACCTTGCAGGTCACCGGCAGTTTCAGCAGCAGCCCGGTCACGGTCGTCAGCGGAGCCACCTTGGCGGGCAACGGCATGCTCGGCAATGGCCTCACCATCCAGAGCGGCGGCAGTGTTTCGCCCGGCCCGGGCGGCGGCACGTTGACTGTCACCAACAATCTAACTCTCAACACGCCCACCTTGAATTTTGACCTTTCCAGTTCACCGGCGGGCGGCAGCGACCAGATCATGATTCGAAACGGCTCGCTCACGATGAGCGGCGTGCAGACTTATAACTTCAATCTGCTTAATGACGCGCTGGGCGCGGGCACTTACACCTTGATCGGCGGGGCTTCGGGTAGCACGGGCGGTAGTGGCTTTGCCGACAATCTGCCGGGCAATACTCGCCAGTCATTTACTTTCCAAAATCCTTCCGCCGGCGTTCAACTACTCGTCACCGGCAATGCCGGTTCGCTCGTGTGGCAGGGCACCAATGGTGGCAACTGGGATCTGGCGGCAACGGTGAACTGGCTCAACGGTTCGGTCGCGGACACATTCTACAATCTTGATCTGGTGCGCTTCGATGACACCTCAACCAACGGCAATGTTTCCATTGTCGGCGTGGTGCAGCCCGCCGCCGTGCTGGTCACCAATTCGCAGACTGCCTATACCATCGGCGGCGGTGTGCTCGGCGGCATTACCAGCCTGATGAAGACCGGTCCAGGCACGCTCATTCTCAATTCCAGCAACAGCTATACCGGCGGAACTCTGGTCAATGGCGGGACGCTGCAGCTCGCCGCCAACGGCTATGCCGCGGGCAACGGCCCGATCAGTCTGAACGGCGGCACGGTGTTCCTTAACGGCATCGGCACGGGCACGACGATTTCCTGCGCCGGCACCAACACGTTGCAAACCTACGGCCAGCCTTACGCCAGTTTCAGTCTGCAGGGATCCGGTTGGCTGAATCTCAATATCGGCGGCGGCGGCGTATTCACCCCTGGTGGCGACTGGAGCGGCTTCAGCGGCACCATCTATTTTACGACCGGCAACTGGCTGCGCGATGGCGCCAGCACTTTTGGCAGCGCCAATGCCGTGTGGAATTTTGGCAGCGCGGGCGGCATCTACAACAAAAGCGGCGCTGCAACGGTTTACTTTGGCGCACTGTTCGGCGGTGCCAGCGCGGTGCTGGGCGGTGGTCAGTCGGGCGCTCCGGTGACCACCTATATCATCGGCGGCGTCAATGCCAACAGCGTGTTCAACGGCACCATCTCCGACGGCGGGCTGGGCACGGTCTTGATTTTCAATGGCCCCGGCTCGCTCACGCTCACGGGCAATAATACTTACAGCGGTGGCACCACCGTCAATGCCGGCTCACTCTACGTCAACAACACCGTTGGTTGCGGCACCGGTACCGGCTCGGTCAGCGTCAACAGCGGAGCCACACTCGGTGGCAACGGCACGATCGGCGGACAGGTCTCGCTTGCCGCCGGGGCCACGCTCGCTCCCGGTGGTTCCGGCCCCGGCACGCTGACCATTACCAACAACCTAGGTTTGAACGATGCCAGCATCCTTCAATTCCAACTTGGCACCAGCAGCGATCAGGTTTCCATCACGGGCGACCTGACGCTCGGCGGCGCGTTGAATATCAGTGCCACCGCCGGCTTCGGTCCCGGCACTTACACCTTGTTCACCTATGGCGGCGCATTAAGTCTTGGCACTTTGACCTTCGGTACGACCCCGGCCGGTTTCATTTACACGCTTGATACCTCGGTGCAAGGCCAGGTCAATCTGATCGTCTCGCTGCCAGAGATCGGCCATCTCAGCGCGACGCCCAACGGTTTCGTGATGAGCGGTTCCGGCGGCGTATCCAACGCGGTTTATTACCTGCTGGCGTCGACCAACCTCACCCAGCCGCTGGCCGGTTGGACGCGTGTGCTGACCAACCAGTTTGACGCCGCCGGCAATTTCTCCGTCACCAATCCGCCTGCCACCAACAGCCAGCTTTTCTACCGGCTCCAATTGCCGTGATTAGGTTGCGCGCATCAGGGAAATGGCAAACCAGCCAACCACAATAGACTAATTTTTAAACCAGCCACCGCTGGCGCGAGAACCAGCCGCCGTGTTCATCCTTGAGATTATTGTAGGCATAATTCCTACATTTTTATTAGCACGCGTCATACAGACAATCCACGCGAATTGTTTTAGTATTGGAGTATTCCAATAAAGCTTTCGTGGCCAAATTCGCTGCGCCGGCGGTTTCGATTTTGCCCGTTGATTCCTAACCAGCCTCAACCACCACAAATGTTCCCCACTGAAATTACCATGAGTTTGAAATGCATAACCGCCACGGTCTTGCTGGAAATTAAACCTGTACTGCTGTCCTCTATCTTGCTGCTGGGAATGGTGCATGGATACGCCGCGCTGCCGGCTTTTCCCGGCGCGGAAGGCGTGGGCGGTTATGCCATCGGCGGACGCTACGGCGATGTCTATCACGTCACGACCACGAGCAGCAGCCAGAGCACGCCCGGCTCGTTTTATTACGGCATCGCCAACGCGCCGTCGGCGGGCCGCACGATTATCTTCGATGTCAGCGGTTATATCCACATCGGCGGCACCTACACGATTGGCAAATCGAAGATCACCATCGCGGGGCAGACCGCGCCCGGTGACGGCATCGGCTTCAAGGACGGCACGATGAACATGACCGGCAACGACCTCATCATCCGGGACATCCGCTTTCGCGACGGCAACAGCGCTGACTCCGCCGATCTGGACAACGACTCGAACATCATGATGGATCATTGCGACGTGATGTTCAGCAACGACGAAAACCTCTCCAGCTTCAGCACACCGCCGGATAATTTCACGTTTCAATGGTGCATGAATTCCTGGGGCATGGAGACGCACTCGTGCGGCGGTTTGTGGGATCAAAACCACGCCACCTGCCATCACTCGCTCTGGTCGCACAATCACACGCGCAATCCGAAAGTCCGCTCCTCGCTGCTGGACTGGGTCAACAACGTGACCTTCGACTGGGACATCGGTTTCATCATGGGCGATTCGTCTTCGGGAGCAAACTGGAATGCCAATGTGCGCGGCTGCTATTTCGTCTCGCCGCCCGGCAACACCCACGGCGCGGCGCTCGAAAAGGCAAACCTCGATTCGCACGGCAACCCCAACTTCCATCTTTACATTGATGACTCCGCAATGGACGGAAATGGCGACGGCATTTTGAACGTCTCCAAGACCGGCTACGCGCTCGCCTCCGGGAATTACGGTGTGAGCGCCACGCCATTTGTGCCGCCGTCGGGAATTCCGGTGACCATTGACGACCATCTGACCGCGTATAAAAAAGTTCTTTCCGCCGCCGGCCCGGTGCGGATGGATTCCGACCCGTCCGAGCCGCTGCGCGACGAACTGAACACCCTCCTCGTCAACAACGTCATCCAGCAGCGCCGTTTTCATGTCAATGCCCCGTCCAAGACCGGCGCAAGCAACGGCGGCTTTGGCACGCTGAATTCGGCCCCGCCGCCGGTGGACAGCGACCACGACGGGATGCCGGATTTTTGGGAGACGACCTTGGGATCCAACGCATTTTCTGACGACCACACGAACGCCGTGCCGGTCGGGGCGTTCGTGCCCGCCGGCTACACGCTGCTGGAAGAGTATCTGCAATTCTTGATGATGCCGCACACCGTCATGACCAAGTCCACGGTGGCCGTGCCAAACGCCATTGACGTGGACTTGCATAAATACACGCTTGGCTTCACGAATCGGCTGCCGGTCGTCTATGCCATTTCCAACGTGACGAATGGCACGGCCTATGTGACGAACGGCTATGTGGCGCACTTTATCCCGACGACCAGTTTTTCCGGCCGCGCCCGGTTTGATTTCACCGTAACCGACGGCGACGGCAGCACCTGGCGGCAGACGTTCGCCGTGCTGGTTTCGTCCGTGTCGCTGCCGCGCGACCTGCTGTGGAAAGGCGACGGGAGCGTCAACACCTTTGACACGAGTGCGATGAATTTTCTGTTTCGGACGAACCTCACCGCCTACAGCACCGGTGACAACGTGACCTTGGACGACACGGGTTCGACCAATCCGGCCGTCAACATCGTTGGTGCCTTGACGCCCGGCGCCATGATCGTTGATTCGGCGAAAAATTACACACTCGGCGGCAGCGGTTCGCTTGGTGGCATCATGACCTTGAGCCAGTCCGGTGGCGGCACGCTCACCATCGCCGTCCCCAACACCGCCAGCGGCGGCGGGACGATTGACAGCAGCACGGTCGTCATCAACATCGGTGGCTCGCTCGGCAGCGGCGTGTTCACTTTGCAGAACGCCACGCTTACCTCGACCTATGGCGGCACTGCAAACTTCACGCTGAATAACGCCCTTACCATTCCCGATGGCACGACGAGCACCATCAACCTTTCACCGCGCATGAGCGTCGGCGGAGTTTCTGGCAATGGCACGTTGAACCTGAATGTTTCCGGCACGGCGTTTCAATATGACAATTTGAACAGTGCTTACGCTGGTTTCACCGGCACGCTTAATCTCACGGGCACGGTTCCCAACGCGCTCATCACGGCGCAGTTCAACGGCGGCGCGTTCGACGGCCGGATGGACAGCACCGAACTGAACCTCGACAACGTGGCGATTCGCGGCCGCCAAAGTGGTGGCAGCGGCAACACATTTTACATTGGCGCGTTAACCGGCACGGCCACGAGCGGTTTTCAAGGCTCAGGTTATGCCGGGCCGGTGACGCTCGTGGTCGGCGGGCTGAACCTGGACACAGAATTTGCCGGCTCGATCACCAGCGTCAACAACACCAACCGCATCGTCAAGGTCGGCACGGGCACCTGGACGTTGAGCGGATCAAATAATTTTTCCGGCGCGCTTATCGTCAGCAACGGTCTGGTGCGCGTCACCGGCACCAACGCCGGCAACATCATAACCGTCACGGCGGGTGCAACGCTTGACGGCACTGGCGCACTGCTCGGCGGCGTTACGGCCCTGGCCGGCGGAAACATTTCTCCCGGTCTTGGCATTGATAGCTTTGGCACGCTCACAACCAGCAATACCCTCACGCTCGCCACGCCAAACATGTATTTTGATTTGTCCAGCTCACCCGCCGGCGCGAACGACAAGATCGTGATGCTCGGCGGCACGCTGGCGATGAGCGGCGCGCAGAATTACATTTTCAACCTCACCGACGGCACGCTGGGCGCAGGCACCTACGGTTTGATTGAAGGAGCGACGGCTTCGAGCGTCTCGGGTGTTTCCTTCAAGAGCAACCTGCCCGGCAACACGCGGCAGGCGTTCAACCTGTATCGCGCCAGCGCCGGCGCAAATCCCTCCTACGTTCGGTTGGACGTCACCGGCACCGCCGCGTCGTTGCAGTGGCGCGGCACGAATGGCAGCGCCTGGGACGTAGCCAACACAATCAACTGGCTGAACGGCTCTGTGGCCGACAAGTTTTACAACCTCGACACCGTGACATTTGATGACACCTCGACGAATGGATTGGTTACGGTGTCACCCTTCACTGGCAGCAACCAGCCCGCCTTCCTGATTGTATCTAACAACACCCGTGACTACACGATTGGTGGTGGCGGCATTGCAGGCCAGACGACCGTGGTGAAGAACGGCCCCGGCTCGCTCATCCTCTCGCCGTATATGGTTTCCCTGGCCTGCAACCTTAACAGCAGCACGACCCTCAGGGTGGCCAGCACCAACGGCATCGCCCCCGGGCTGACGTTGAGCGGCCCGCACATCCCGGCCGGGACGACGGTGGTCTCGGTGCCGAACAGCACTAACGTCATCATCTCGCAGGCCGCCGACAATTCCACGAGCTACACGATTGGCTTCTGCGCCGTCAATTCATACACCGGCGGCACAGTGGTGAACGGCGGCACGCTGCAGTTTGTCAACAATCCTTATGGCGGCGGCACCGGCCCTATCGCCATCAACGGTGCCACCGTGTATTTCAACGGCGTCGGCACCGGGACGACCATCACCTGCGCCGGCACGAACACCCTGCAGACTTCCGGCCAGCCTTACTCGAGTTTTGGCCTTGCCGGCTCGGGTGTGCTGAACCTCAACATCGGCAGCGGCGGCGTGTTTTCGCCGGGCGGCGACTGGAGCGGATTCAGCGGCACCATCAATTTTCTCACCGGCAACTGGATGCGCGAACTGAGCACCACCACCTTTGGCAGCTCAAATGCCGTTTGGAATCTCGGCGGCTACGGTGGCATCTACAACAAGGACGGGGCGGCGACCATCTATCTCGGCGCGCTGTTCGGCGGCGCGAATGCGGTGCTGGCCGGCGGCCAGGCCGGCACGCCGGTGACCACCTATGTCGTCGGCGGCGTCAACACGAACAGTGTTTTCAACGGCACTATTTTCGACGGTGGCCTGGGCACGGCGCTGATTTTCAACGGCCCCGGCTCGCTTAGCCTAACGGGCAGCACCAACAACTATACCGGCAACACGCTGGTGAACGGCGGCACGTTGCGCGTGAACAACACCGCCGGCAGCGGCACGGGCGCGGGCGACGTGCAGGTCGCCAGTGGCGCGACGCTGGCCGGCACCGGCAGCATCGCCGGTCTGGTATCCATTTCCGACGGTGCCATCCTCGCGCCGGGCAACAGCGCGGGCGTCCTGACCATCGGGGACGGCCTGGTGTTGGGTGATGGCTCAACCATGAACTTTGAACTGGGCACGGTCAGCGACAGCGTCAACGTCACCGGCGATCTCACCTTCGGCGGCACTTTGAACCTCACTAATTTGCCGGGCTTTGGCGTCGGCGCCTACACCTTGTTCACTTACGGCGGCCAGTTGTCGCTCGGCCACCTGACCTTCGGCACGAAACCGGCGGGCTACAACTATTCCATCAACACCAGCACGGCTGGCGCGGTAAAACTCATCGTTGCCCCCACCACGCCGCCGCAATTTGGCAACCTGGTCAACAGCACCGGCAACCTGCTGTTCAGCGGCAGCAATGGCGTGCCGCTGGGAAATTATTATCTGCTTGGCACCACCAACCTGGCCACGCCGCTGGCCAACTGGATTCGCCTGCTGACCAACCAGTTTGACGGTGCCGGTAATTTCACCGTGACCAATCCGCCTGCCACCAACGGCCAGCTTTTTTACCGGCTGCAACTGCAATAGCGCTTGCGTCGCGCCGCGCTTCGGCAAAAATCAACGGGTGAACCAAAAATTCGCCGACACCATCGCCCGGTTCGACGCGGAGAACTCGCGCGACCCGAACCAGGAAAACGGCCGGCCGCGCGAACTCCTCTACGCCGAACGCCTCACCAATTGGGTGTTGAAGCTGTGTCCCGCCGCATCCGAACCGCTGTTGCTGGCCGCGCGTTGCCAGCACATCCGCCGCTGGGAAAGCCCGCGTGAAAATTATCCCGCCACCCGCGCCGGCTACCTGATGTGGCGCGCCGACCTCAAGCAGTTCCACGCCGAAAAATCCGGCGCCATCCTCCGGCAGATGGGCTATGATGACACTACCGTCCGCCGCGTGCAGGAATTGAACCTGAAAAAGAATTTCCCCGCCGACCCCGAAGTCCGCGTGCTGGAGGACGCCCTGTGCCTGGTTTTTCTGGAATTTCAATTCGCCCCGCTCGCCGCCCGCAGCGACGAAGAAAAAATGATCAACGCCCTCCGCAAATCGTGGGCAAAGATGACCGAAGCCGCCCGCGCCGAGGCGCTGAAGCTGCCTTTCGGCAACCACGAAAAAACACTCATCGCCCAGGCGCTCCAGCCATAGGTGTTGGGGTTTTCCGCCAGCATGGCAGACTGGTGCTGCGGCCTTGTCCCTAGGCGGCGGCGAAAGCTGGGCGGCACGTTCAGTTCAACGTTGGCGGGCGCGGGGTGAAAACCTTTAACGTCAGGCCGTCGGTGTTGGCGCTCCCGGCGAAGGTGGAGATGTAAAAGTATTTTTCCACCGCCGCATAATCCGGCAGCAGGGAGAAATCCAGCCATTCCCGAAAGTTGGCCGGGAACATCCGCAACGTGGTGTCGGCGGCGATGGAATTTTTCAGCGCCTTGAAGGTGACGCGCATGCTGTCGCGCTGGTTTTCATAGCCGAACAGTCCGCCGCCCGCGCCGCCGAGGTGCGCCAGGGCGTCAGCCAGGCCGGGATTTTCCCGCAGCGGCTGGGTCTGGCTGCCGGCGCTGCGTAGGTAGTCTTCCACGATGGGCACATCCATGCTCAACACCAGGTAGCCGCCGGCGGCGGTGGCGCAGAGCGAACGCGGGATCGGCGCGCCGCTGACGGAGGTTTGCACGGGCTTGAGCGGAATGCTGTAGATTTTGTGGCCCAGAAAGTCGCGGGGCGGCGCGCCGGCATCCGTCTGGGCGCTCAACGCGGCCAGGGTCTTCACGGCGTTGATGGTGGCGTCGGGGTTGGCCACCGCGATGAGGAAGATGGTGGGCGGGTTGGCCACCTCGGCCAGGGAATTGCCGGCCACGGGCTTCTGCCAGCTGATGAGGTCGTCGCCGAGGTTGCCAAACAGGTCGGTGCGGATGTCAAAGCCGGGATTCTTGGCCGCCCCGAGCGAGTTGGCGATGTTGATGATGGCGTTCAGGCTGGTCTGGCCGCCGGGTGAAAGATTGGCGATTATCTTTTGCAGTTCGGCCCAGGTCATTTGGCCGTCCAGCCGCAGGCGGGAAAATTTCACTGCATCAGCGGGCACGAAGAGCGGCACGCTGGCATCTTTCGGGGGCAGGGCGAGGATCTTGAGCAGCCCGGTGCGTTCGGCTTCCGGGGCGGTGAAATGGATGGCGAGGGTGGAGCCTTCATGGGTTTCGCGCAGGGCGAAGCTGGCGGATTTCAAGCTCGCCAGGCCGAGGGCGCTCAAAACTTTTGGGGTGGTCAGTTTGGGCATGATGGCCTGCGGATCGCTGTTGTCCGGCGCCTGGGCCATCAGGTCAAAAAAACTTTTGCCGTTGAACCAGCCGTAGTATTCCGGGTGGTCGCGGAACTGCGACAACTGGTCGGCGGCGAAAACTGGGTTGTCGGCAATGGCGGGCGCGCCCCCGCCGGTGAGATGCGCGGCCACCGGCTCGACCACGCGCGGCGAATTGCCCGCGATGAGCAGCGACTGAAACTGCGTGAAATAAATCTCCCCCGGCTGGCTGGCCGGTGCCGGCGGTTGGCCGATCTGGGACACTGGCTGTTTTTTGGGAAAGAGGCCGGAGAAATCGTTGCTGGAAAGCGGGACCACCGTGAAGGCGAGGCCGTGGATGGTTTCCGTCCGCAGGGCGCGGCCGGCGGCGCTCCACTTTTTCATCAGCCCGGCGAGGTTGGTCTTGAGCAAATCGCTTTTGTCCTTGGCGTCCAGTAGTAGCAGCAGGCCGGCGGGGATGTCATCGTGGCCGTTGGAGCCGTTGACGGTGACCGCCACGGTGAGCTGGCCCTGCGGCAAATCCATGAAGTCGGTGGCCTTCGCGCCGAGGTCGCGTTCCAGCGGGGCAATGAACTGCTCGTTCCATTTCGCGACGAAATGGTCGTGAAACGGTTTCATCGCCGGGTCGGCCCAGCACAGCCAACCGGGTGATTGCGCGGCGGCCGCGCGCACGGCGGCGCAGTCCGGCGCGGTGAAAAACCCAAGCGTATCAGCGGGCAGCAGATTCTCGGCGGGCGGAATTGCGGCGCGGAGCCGGCTGCTCGTGGCGAGGAAAATGAAAAAGGTGAAGGCCAAAAAGGTGGCGATTCGGCGGCTGGATACGGTCATAGATTTTTATACATTAAAACCGGCAATATCATGCCGCAATGCCCGCCGTTGCCAATTCAAAAACAATTGACAAGAATAACCCTGCACCGGCTTCAATCCTTCGATTGCGCAGGAAAAAATTCGCGCGAAGACCGCAAAGGTCACGAAGAAGGAGTTTCTCCAGCTCCGTAGGAGCGGCATATGCTGACGATGTCGCTCGCTTGATTCATTTGCCTGGCTGGTTCTACAAAGATGCCAGTCCTACGGACTTCGCCGCCCTCGCGCCCTTCGCGCGACAAAATCCAAACTCACTTTGCCCCATTCGTCCACCCGAAACTATCTTTGGACGGGTTTTGGCAGACGGCCACCGGTATAGTGGCGGGCATCTTGCCTGCCGTAGAGCCGCGGCTTCCAGCCCGTCGGAAATAACCCTCGGCCAGCCAAACGTCACCGAACATTTGGCAACGCGGTAAAACCCGTCCGTCTTTTTCCGTCCGGCAAGGATGCCCGCCCTCCACTTCAGGTCGGATGCCTGACGCTGCGGAGTGCGCCCGTCCTCGGGCGCAAACCGTCCGGCATCGGATTGGCGAATGCGCGTTGTCGTCTGGTCATTGCTACGGCCGGGGACGGAACTGTGTCCGGCTCCATGAATACCTTCCGCATCTGCGCCATTGCCGCTGCCAACCAGATGAGTGAATAGAACTCGTCCCTGAGCGCCATTTGCACCTGAGTCCCTGAGCATGCGTTAAAATCACGAACGGCACCAGTGCAAGCCGGAGCCGTTTATCTTTTACAAAAGCTCATTCCGCCGACGGTGAACCGGCGGAGGGTGGGGGTTAATTTGAATTGTTTTTTGAAAGCAATTCCGACAATTCAGCCATCCGCTGTTTCTCAATCTGCCGGTCGCGGCTATTGAAAAATAATCCTAGCTTGGTGGTTTTCAGCTGCACCCGGGTTTTATTTGCCTCAATGCGGGTGACCAGAATGCAGTGTCTTTGCCGCTGACATCACCGGCTGGCTCTTCTGGTATGCTAAAATAATATAGTCCTGATTTAAGTTCGCGACCGCGGATGACATCGCCTTTGGCGTCAGAATTTAATTTTAATTCCGACAATTTATGGGTAATCGTTTCGTAGCTGGCGTCAAAGGCTTGCTCCCGCCCATTATTTACAGCTTCCTGACATCCTTCAATCATGCCCTGTAACTGCTCCGGCGAAGTCGGCGGTTGATTTGTTGAAGCGCCTAACAAATTGAAGGCGGCAGCCAAGCCCAAAAGCAGGACGCCCCAAAACTTTTTCATGTCTATTTATTTTCCACCGGCTTGGCCTTGGTCCGGCTCGGCGGTTCCAGATAGCGGAAGGGATTGTTCGGATTGTCCGTCGAATAGGCGAAGGCGTCGCGGTGATCCAGAAAACTTTTCACCAGCTCCACGGGAATCGCAAAACCGAGGCCTTCGCCGAAGGTGATTTTCATGTTGGTCACGCCCACGACCTCGCCGGCGAGGTTGAAGAGCGGGCCGCCGCTGTTGCCGGGATTGATCTGGGTGCTGGTCTGCAAATAAAGTTCACCTTCCAGCTCGCGCGTCTTGGTGCTCAGTATGCCCTGCGTCACGGTTCGTTCAAGGCCGAGCGGACTGCCAATGGCAAACACGCCGTCACCGACGTTCAGGGCATCGGCGCTGCCAAGCATGACCGGCTTGAACTTGGGCGCGTTCTTGTCCTCGATGTGGAGCAGGGCGAGATCGTGAAATTTGTTGATGGCGATGATTTTGACCTGCTTGTAGGTTTCCCGGTCCAGCTGGTCGTTCTTTTGCTGATACACTTCCACGGAAATTTCCGTTTCGCCCTCGATGACGTGGAAATTGGTGATGAGATAGCCGTTTTCATTGATGAAAAAGCCGGAGCCGAGACCTTCCGGCGTGCGGACCTGCACCACGGCTTCGCCAATCTGTTTGACGAGCGAACTCACATCGCGCGGGTCGGAAACCTTCGTGGTGGCGGAATAAAACTGGCCGCCGGTCAGCGGTGCGGTCGCCGTGGCCACGGCGGCGTTGCCCGCCTTGGTGACGCTCGTGATGGCGGCGCGCGGAATCACCAGCGCGGTGTAGCCCACGTCCACGACCAGCGAATCGGTCTTCTCTACCAGGATTTTGCCGGTGATGGCGTCGGCGTCCTTGAGCTGGATGGTGTCGGCGAAAAGGAATTGCGTGCCGCAACCGAGCAGGGCGGCCACCGCAAGATGTTGCTTGAACGACATTGAGCGACGATAAACCAGAGCCTTTGATTTGACAAGCAAGCCGGTGTTCAAAGTTCCTTGGAAAATCAGCCGCATCGCCTTTTTTCGGCCGCATCCTCGAATTTTGAGGCGAATCCCTGCCGTTGAAACCCGGTGTATCGCGCGAAGGGACCGAAGGGAATCCGGCGAGCGGACGCTATAACCGGCAAATCCAAGGATGAACCGGCTCCAAACATCTCGAGCAACGAACATCAGATCATTTCTTCGCCACCTTCGCGCTCTTCGCGCGACCCGTTTCGTTTTTTACGGCATCGTTCCGGTTGCGGCTGAACCTGCCACCATGCCCAAGAATGATTTCACCGCAGAAATCTTTTCAAACGGGCCGGCTTCCGGCATGATGGGAAACCGTGATTGACACCCAAGAAAAGCTCGCCGCGTTCCTGCCGGTCATGCAGTCCGCCCTCTGGCTAGCGCTCGACACCGAGGCCGACAGCCTCCACGCCTACCCGGAAAAAGTCTGCCTCATCCAGATCAGCACTGCCGCCGGCGACCGGCTGGTGGATCCGCTAGCCGGCATTGACCTCAGCCCGTTCCTTGACGCGCTAGCCGGCCGCGAACTCATTTTTCACGCCGCCGACTACGATTTGCGGCTGCTGCGGAAGCACCACGAGTTCACGCCCTCTGTCATTTTCGACACCATGCTCGCCGCGCGCTTGCTGGGGGAAAAACAGTTTGGCCTGAGCAGCCTCGTGGAAAAATTCCTCGGCGTGAAGTTGGACAAAGGCTCGCAGAAAGCCGACTGGGCGCGCCGGCCGCTCACGGAGAAAATGGTAACCTACGCCCGCAACGACACGCATTATCTCAAGCCCCTGGTGGACCGGCTAACCGCCGAACTCCGGCAGAAAAACCGGATTGCCTGGCACCAGGAAAGCTGCGCCCGGCTCATCACGGAATGTTCGCAGCCGGTCGTCGTGGATGAAGCTGAAGTCTGGCGCATCAAGGGCAGTTCGTTTCTGGAACGCGGCGCGCTCGCCGTCCTGCGCGAACTCTGGCAATGGCGCGAACGCGAGGCCATCGCGGCCAGCCGCCCGCCGTTTTTCGTGCTGGCGCATGAAAAGATGGTGGAAATTTCCATCGCCGTCTCCGAGCAGAAGCCGTTTGCCGATTTGATTCCGCTCCGGATGCACCCGCGCCGGCGGGAGAATTTGCTGGCCGCCATCCGTCTCGCGCAGGCGGTGCCGCCGGAGAAATTTCCGCCGGTCATCAAGCACCGTTCGCAGCGGCCCAGCGAGGCGGAGTTCCGCCGGTTCCGGGAAATCGAAAAGCGCCGCGACAAGCACGCGCACGAATTGGGCCTTGACCCCACGCTCATCGCGCCCAAATCCGTCCTGGGCGACCTTGCGCGCGACTGGGACCGGCACGCGCCGGAACTGATGAACTGGCAGCGGGAGCTGTTGCAGGTCAAAGGTTGAAAACCGGATTGCGCGCGCGGAAAATTGGCAACCCAACCAGCAATTTTTACCTGAGAGCGTGTCTGAAAATGGAGCGCGGCTGTGTCGCAGACCAGCCGCAGCACATGGCAATCGCCAGAACGCCCGAGCATTCGTGACCGGCAGCGGCTGGTCGCGGACGACACAGCCGCGCTTCGGGGTTTTCAGACACGCTCTGAGAGAATTGTTTTTGGGAGTTTTCCCTGCGTGTTGAAGATATTGTTGGCAGAAACTTTTAGCGCTACAGTTTAAGGTATATGTTGGTTTGCGGTAATTTCTCAAATCAGTCACTTAGAATAGGCAGTTTTTTACGGCTTCATACTAAATGCCACCGTTCATTTGTCCAGATTTTGCTTCTCTGGTTATGGTTTATCTGGCATTTTATATCTCAGAATGAAAGGGAGGGTCATATCAAATATCGTGCTGGTTTTTTTTACTGCCTTGTTTTGGATTGAGGAAGGTAAAGCACAAGCATCCACCAACACATCCTTTTCCTTTATCCTGGACGAACCATGCAAAACCAGTGCCGGGGTTTTCACTCCGACCGGGACGTTGGTTCGAACGTTGTGGAGCAAGGTAAAGTATCAAGTTGGAACCAATTGGGCAGTTTGGGATGGACTCGATGACAGCAGCAATCCAGTTGCTGCCGGAGTTTACCAAATCAGGGTGCTACAGCATAATACCGAATACGTCTGGGACGGCGCGATCGGAAATACCTCAGCCGAGCAGTCCGGACCAACAGTTCACAATGGATTCTGGCCGATGCGAGACCTGGCTATCTCTGGAACCAACGCATTTTATGTTTCCGGTTACAATGAAGGGGGTTTTGACTTTCGTAGCTTTGCCACCACGGACCCGCAGCATGTGAAGTCGGAATGGTATTGGATATATAGCGCCTCGCAGAAATTGGTGAGCTCATTCAGTGGCGACTACAATGATCTTAATTGGTTGTGGGTGGCCGCGGATAGTAACCGGGTTTATTTTGCTTGTTCGGGAACTCCAAATCCGACCAACGCTTCCCCCGCGAATTCACCCGTCCCAGACAATTACCCTGGCGCCATCGTAAGCTGCAATGTGGCCGACAACAGCCCGGCATATTTCACGAATGGAGGAATCATCACCAACAACGGGCCTAATTTTCTTCTTCCCAATGGCATTTATGTTGGCGCGCAGCCGGGTCTGAGCGGTTTGAGTGTTCAAAACAACGGCAATCTGCTGGCTGCGGCCGTTAACCCGGATAATCTCATTTATCTCATCGACAAGGTCACTGGCTCTGCGGTTGGTAGTGTGAGCGTCACCTCCCCCGGCCGGTTGAATTTTTCACCGGATGGTAGTCTGTGGGTGATTTCCGGCAATAATGTGATCTGTTACACAAATCTGAGCACAAGTCCTTCGATTGCTGTACTGATCCCGGATTTCAGCGAACCGCTCGACGTCGCGGTGGATCCCATGAATCCCAATCTCATTATCGTCGCTGACGGGGGAAGTCGTCAGCAGTTGAAAGCGTATGACAAAACCGGAACCGTATTGTGGACCTATGGGTTGGTCGGTGGGTACCAAGTCAACGGGCCGGCGGTGTCCACCAACAAGTTCTGGTTTTTTAACGGTGAAAACGATGGAACCTTCGTTTCTTTTGTCCCCGATGGCTCATTTTGGGTGGGGGACGGCGGCAATCATCGCTCTCTCCATTTTTCGGCTGCGCTTAATTATTTGGAGCAAATCATGTATCAGCCTTTCACTTGGCTGTCTTGCGTCGACCAAAACAACCCTTCCCGGGTATTCAACCAGTTCTTGGAATTCAACGTCGATTATGCCAAGCCCCTTTCTCAAGCGTGGACCTTGGTTAATAACTGGGGTGCAACCGTCAGTTCCTGTTACATTCCCAGCACCAAACATAAGGGCTTGCGGGAAGTCACCACCTTTCCCAACGGCCGCACCTACGCGTTAATTGAAAATCATTGCGCTACCACGAACACCTTGGAGGAGTTGTGCGAGCTGGCTACCAACCAGCTGCGCCTAACTGGAATATTTCCCATGATCACCACCCAAGGGCGCTGGATCTCGCTAGGTGCAGATGGTTCTGCCCGAGCCACGGCCTTCGGCGATGCGCGGTGGTACGAGTCCACCTTGAATGGTTTTGATCCGAACGGCAATCCGCTTTGGAATCCTGAAAGTTTGATTGCCTCAGCGGCCACCAACAGCACCGACCCGGTCCCGCGTACTGGCGGATTCGGAAATATTCGCACCACGATTAGCACCAATAATATTTTAATTTCCTTTGACCAGAGCTTGAACAACGGCTGGCATTTAGGTGGGGTGGCGGTTGGAACCAGCAATTGGCTTTGGAAAGTGAGCCCGGCCGTCGCCTACATGAACGGACTGGGTACCTACGAAATCTCGAACGGGGTCATGTATGCCGGAACTGTCGCGCAAGCCCTGGACCGCCAAGTCATTTACGGCTATGCCGGAGAAAATTTCCGTGGCGAGGGGCAGGCGGCTCAAATGATGCATTTCTACGACGATGGTTTATTCGTAGGCCAATTTGGCGAGGCCAGCCCGGGACATCGGGCTTATGAATTTCCGCTGGCAGCTTTCGCCGCAAATTCCGATTGCGAAAACCTGATCAAGGATTGTAACGGCGAATACTTTCTCTGGTTGAGTGATGAAAGCAACCATGGTCCCCAGCGCTGGCATTTCGTCAACGCGAAAAATATCTGCGAACAATCTGGCAGTGGCGAGATCGGCAGCGCGATCACGCTGACCAACCCGTTCTGTAGTTTCCCGGTCGACGTCCTCGTCACCAACGGTAATCAAGCGGCAAACCTGTCCTGGCACCCGGTTGCCGGCGCGACTTTATATAAGGTCTATTATTCTTGCCACAATGGCGGCCCATATACTTTTCTTGAAGGCAGCACCACGAATTGCAATTTGTTTGTTAACGGGCTGGCCAATCGCCAAACCTATTATGCCGTGGTCACCGCGATCACCGGTGGAGTTGAAGGCGCTCCGTCTGAGCAGTGTGTTATCCATCCTTTTGACACCAGCCAGAATGTGTTTTGTGTTGGTTCCATGACTGAGGGGGGCCAAATCCCTTGGACCGTTCAGATCGACTCCAATGCTCCAGTTCTTGGCCTGCCAAGTTATATTGGAGACAATCATCTCACTGGATTGCTGGATCTTCGAGACCTTGACGATTATGGCTGCGGAAAATTGCAAAACGAATTTATCGGAACCAAAGGGTATATCATTTGCGACTGGAGCTCTGGACACGATTTCGAAAACATCGCCGGCAATTGCTCCTTTGCTCCTCAAAATGGTTGGCTCGAAATCCAATATCTCGAACGTCAGTATAGTATCGACAATGGCTTGACCAACTCTTTAGGGAGCAACTGGGGCGTAATGGCCAGCCCCACTGCTTCAATTCTAATATCTGTGACGGATACCAACTACCACTATCTCACCGTCGGTAGCCCGTCCCGGTTTGATAGTCCAAGAAATTTCACGCTGACCCTCCAATCGACCAACGGGACCTCCGCCGTGTACACCGTCAACGAGAATCCCGGCTATTCGCACATGTTTCAATTCTTGTTCAAAGGCGACGTTACGTTATGGGCCGATTCCCTAAATTCAGGGAGTGCGATCGTTCAAGGCCTGTTTCTAGACGACGCCCCAGTCACGTATTCCACATCCTCCAGCCCCGCCACAATCGAGCCGCCCCTTCTTGCGAATGTCATCATGCTGGGCAACCAAACGCTCCAATTCTCCTTCACCAACTACTCGACCACCTCGTTCACCGTGCTCGCCTCCACTAATCTTTTGTTGCCCTTGAAAAGTTGGACCGTGCTGGGGGCGCCTTCGAACATTGCTCCTGGCCTTTTTCAGTTTACCTCTCCAGCCGTGACAAACGACCAACAACATTTTTACTTGATCCGTTCACCCTAACCACCATCGGGCCCAAGCAAATAGGTCGCCCTGAATCCGGAACGATCAGAGTGCGTTGCTTAAAGCCGGCATGCAAAAAGCCGCTAGACATACATTGTGTTGCAATGTATAATGACGCTATGATAAGCAAAGAACTCGTGGCCGCCTCCACCGAACCGTTGATTTTATCGCTCCTGGCCGGCGGCGAGAGCTATGGCTATGCGCTGACCCAGGAGGTGAAGCGGCTGTCCGGGGACAAGATTGAGTGGACGGACGGGATGCTCTACCCCGTGCTGCACCGGATGGAACACCGCGGCCTCATCAAATCGCGCTGGGGCGAAAGTGAGACCGGGCGGAAGCGGAAATATTACTCGCTCAAACAGGGCGGCAAAAAGGCGATGGCCACACATCACGAACAATGGTCGCTGGTTCATTCCGTCTTGGCCGGATTAAAAAAGGAGCAATATGTTTGACCTCGAACAATCCATCGCGGACTGGCGGAAACAAATGCTCGCCGCCGGCATTCAAACTCCCGTGCCGCTGGCGGAGTTGGGAAGTCATCTTCGCGAGGAGGTCGAGGAGCGGATGCGTTCGGGTTGCAACGAACAGCAGGCTTTTACTTTGTCCGTTGCGCGAATTGGCGAAGCCGCCCGGCTCAAGCAGGAGTTCAGAAAAGTCCCGTAGAACGGAACAACGGTTGCGCGCACCATTTTCCTGCTCTTGGCGCTCTTCGGGACGGTGCTGGGCGGTGCCATCGTGCTGCCCGCGCTCGGTCGGTGGCGCGATCGGGGAGTGCTGCACCTTGGGCCGCTGCTGACAGGTGGCGCATTGGCTAGCATTGCGTTTTGCGTGGTGAGCTACGCCGTCAGAGCCCACCGGGGGACAAAAGGGCGAAAATGGATCAGCGTTTTGATGCTGGCCGCCGGTAGTTTTTATGTGGTGCTGCTCATCCAAGCATTTTTTATTCGGAAGGCGGATTTGACCGGGTGGATCGTCTGCGCCGTCCTCGCCGCTGGCTCTATTTTGTTTTATGGCCGGTGTCTTTATCGCCTCTGGCATACCAGACCGGCGTAAAGAGGTTCTACAATTATACCTGGAAAATCGAACTCGCGGAGCCAGTTGCCGGTCGGTGTGGTTTCCGGGACGGACTCAAAAGCAAATGAATAGGGGAGCCAACGCCGGCTAGCGCTGCCGGTTCCGCATCGTGGTGTTGCTTCGGCGGTTTGGGTCAGCTACTTTTTTATTGTCTCCAAGCGCCGAAAAAGCATGAAGAAATACCTGGGCCTCATCTCGAAGCGATGCTGCAACCTGGTTTGCAGCATGTTGCTGCTGCGTTTCTTATTGCCCGCTCCGCCGGGTTGGCTTTCTGGCGGTGCGATGATTTTCGCCGCAGTTTGGCTTTCATTTCTTCTGGCCGACGAGATTGTCAGCCGGCAGCAGCGCGCGCGACCATTATGAAAACCATACCCAAGAAAAACTGGAGGGTTGGAGCCGTTATGTTTTTAGTTGCCGCCGCTTGTTTTGGCGGTGCCGCGATTATTTACGCCAAGTCATCGAAGCCAAGCCTGGCAGTTCTGAATTCTTCTTTGGCCGTGCTCTACCTCGTTTTGAGCGCCCTCTTTTATATAAAGTGTAAGTTGGCGTGACCGGCTTGCTTTGAATTATGACGATGATGCCGCTGCGGTTGCGATTCGCGTTGCGAGTCGGCGGCGGTTCAGCTTTCTAGCTCGCGTTTGCAAGCCATAAAAAGAATTTTCAGTTCACCGATTGTCGGCGAGATTCCACAACTCAGAGCCATGTTGGAGTGTGCCGGGATTGCCTGCCTGCTGCGCAATGAAGTATCTGCTGGTCTTTCGCCGGAGGTGCGGCTGGCTGAAAGCACACCGGAACTTTGGATTCAAAATGATGGCCGACTGGCGGAGGCATTGCAAATTAAGGCCTGTTTTCAATCTGCTGTGCTGACCGGTGGGGCAGATTGGCAATGCCAGAAGTGTGGCGAGATATCCGAGCCGCAGTTTACCTCGTGTTGGAAATGCGGCGCGCTTAAATCCGAACACATTCCGGTGTAATGGATGCCACGCGAGCCGACAGCGCCAACACCCGACCAAAAAGAGATTATCGAGGATACGGAAGGCGGGGCGCCCTGTGTTGCTTGTGGCCAGCGCATCGCCGACCGAACCAAGTATTGTCCATTTTGCGGGTGGACTCAACCCAGAGATTTTTATGAACGACCGGCTTGAAAAAACCACCGGAATATCTGTAAATCAATCCCAAAAGCCAAAGGCCACTCCTTGAAGAGTGGCCTTCGCTTTTATGGGTTAAATAATCACTTCGCCGCTTTAGCCGCCTTTACCTTTGCCCATCTCGCTTTCTGGGCGGCTTTGATTCGGGCAATCCCTTCAGGGCTGATCTTCGTCTTCGCCTTCTTTACGGGCTTGGTTACGGGCTTGGCCGCAGTTTTGGCCACACCGGTCTTGGCCTTTAAGGCATGAAACTTGGCCCAGCGTTTCTTTTGTGCTGCCTTGATCTTGGCTAGGTGGGCGGGGCTGAGTTTGCGCTTGGCTGGTTGGCTGCCTTTGACCGGGACCTGAGCTGGTGCTTTGGTTCCGATAATGGCTGCGAGTTGAGACTGGAGCTGCGCGATCTCTTCTTGGAGATCGGCCGCTTCACGGAGTTGCGATGGCGTTAGATTAAACATAGTGGGTTTATTAAAGCACTGGTTTCATCTTAAGGAAAGAGAAAAATGGCAGCGTTAGTTGTCAGTGCGCGCCTCAAAACCTATCGCCGTCCCAAAATCACACTCGCCAACCTGAGTTTATCCCGCCATCCTTGCTGCTATGGACATTAGCCGCCATCTCCCTCAAATCCTGCTCCTCGTCTTTGGCGTGCTGGCCATTTATGTCGCTTACAAAATCGCCCACTTCGTTCTAAAAGTTGTCCTGCATCTTCTTGGCCTGGTGCTGTTAGGGAGTGCGGTGTGGTGGATCTTTTTTCGAGGATGACGTTTAAATTGTGAGGCTGCAGGTCTATGATTTCAAAAACATCAGAACTGTTTTGCGTCTGACCGGAAGCATCATCACCATCTTTAGCGGTCGCAATCTCCGGTATTATCTACTCGCGATTGTTCTTACTATGCTGGTTGTTGAGAACGGCTTTGACGGGGCATATTATCGTTTGACCAGAGTCGAATGGATTGTTCATTTCGCCCGCCCAGCCATTATACTTGGCACTTTGGTGCCGGTTGTTGAAACTTTGGTCATCCTTGCTTTTGGCGTAATCAGAAAGAATCCGCGCATCATCACAATGGACTGGGCTTTGGGGCAGGCAGCTTTGCTTGGTCACGCCTTCAACGTATTTGAAGGCGCTTAAATTCGTGCAATTCGTGTCACGTCTTTGTGTCTTTACATCGAATAATCCGTGCCCATCCGTGGTTGGAAAGTTTCTTTATTCGTTTTCACAGCCGGGACAGTTCGTCCAAGATTTTCTGGTTTAGCGTTTCGCTGGTTTTTCCCCGGCCCCGCCGGAATGGCCACGCCTGCCGATGCTTTTCACGTCCGGCGGCGTGGTGGCTTTCAACCACGCCTTATCGCACTTTTTCAAACGCGAAACCCTTCAGGTATTCCGTCTCCGGAATCATCGGGATGACCGGATGATCCGGGCTTTGCGCGTAGTTCGCCACGCGGCGCAAAATGTGGCGCGTATCATACGCCGCCGACAGCAGCGAATCCAAAAACAGCCCGGCGTCCACATGATGCGAACAGCAGAAGCTCGCCAGCGTGCCGCCGACTTTGAGCAGCTTTAACGCGCGCAGATGAATCTCCTTGTAGCCGCGCAGCGCGTCCGGCACGGATGCGCGGTTGCGCGTGAACGATGGCGGATCGAGGATGATCAAGTCAAACCGCGGGATGACGCGTTCGTGCGGCTTGACGGCGGTGTTTTCCTTTAGCCAGTCGAAGACGTTGATGGTGCCGAAGGAACATTTGTCCGCGAGGCCGTTGGCGGCGGCGTTGCGTTTGGACGCTTCAATCGCATCCTCGCTTTGGTCCAGCATATGGACATGCGCCGCGCCCGCGCGGGCCGCGTGCAGGCCGAAGCCGCCTAGAAAACTGAAGCAATCCAGCACCTGGCCGCCTTTGGCGAATTGCGAGACGGCCTGGTAATTCGCCTGCTGGTCGAGATACATGCCCGTCTTGTGGCCGCCGACCAGGTCGGTTTCAAATTTCAGCCCGTTCAGGTTGACGGAGACCGGTCCGGTCAATTCGCCCGCCAGCCCGCCGTTGGCTTCCGTCAGCCCTTCAAACTTGCGCGAGGCCACGTCGCTCCGCTCCATGATGACGCGCGGTGAAAAGATTTTTTGCAGCGCGCCGACGATCATCGCCTTGCGCTGATCCATGCCGAGCGCGGAAATTTGCAACACCAGCACGTCCTCGTATTTGTCCACGACGAGGCCGCTCAAGAAATCGCTCTCGGCGTTCACCACGCGGAAGGAGGTCGCCGCCGGCAGATGCTTCTGGCGCACGGCCAGCGCGGCGCGGATGCGCTCTTCGAAAAACTTCGCGTCCACCGTGACGCGTTCCGGTGCCAGAATGCGGACGTTGATTTTCGAGTGCGAATTGAAGAAGCCCACGCCGAGGTTCCGCTGGCGCGGATCCTTGACCTCGACCAGTTCGCCGTCGGTGAGTGGCGCGGTCACGCGCAGGATTTCACTGTGATAGATCCACGGATGGCCCGCGATGATGCGGTCGCCTTCGCCCGGCTTGAGGATGACCGTATTGAGCATTTGCGTTTTTGTAGACATAGCCGGCTAGCTTCGCAGGCGGGCGGCAGGGGGGAAAGTAAATTATCAAGCCTGTCCAAGTTTGCCGCCCCGGCGGCGCTGCTGACGTATTGTGCGCGGCTGCGTCAACGAAAAGTCAACCGTTTGTATATTGTTCCGCTGTGGGGTGAACACCCCATGGTGAGCATCTCGACATCCCGCTATGGTTGGGCTTCTGACACAACAAAATAGCTCCCATAAAACAAACAAAAAACAAATATGAAAACACTCAAAGATTTATTCCTGGATGAAGTCGGGGACATGTATGACGCCGAGCGTCGGATTGTCAAAGCCTTGCCGAAGCTGGTCAAGGCCGCCACGTGCGAACAATTAAAGGCGGCGTTGCAGGCCCATTTGAAGGAAACCGAGGGTCACGTGACGAAGCTCGAACAGGTTTTCCAAACGCTGGATCAAAAGGCCAAAGGCAAAGCCTGCAAAACCACCGTGGCTCTTCTTGAAGAAGGCGGTGACATCGTGGCTGAATTCAAAGGGTCACCGGCCCTCAATGCGGCGTTGATTTCAGCCGCGCAGAAGGTGGAACATCACGAAATTGCCTCCTACGGTGCCCTGCGCGAATGGGCTAAACTGTTGGGCAACCGCCCGGCCGCCGACCTTCTGGAAGAAATTCTTGGCGAGGAGAAGGCCGCCAACGCAACGCTCACCGAGCTGGCGCTGAATGGCAGCGACCAAGCAGCTTTGGGTGAATGTGGGTGTCATGGTGAATCTGAAAATGATTCAGAAAAAGAATGCTCGGTTAAAAAGCCGGCGACTGCGCGTCGCGGTATCCAACCCGCTGGGATGAACCGCAAGCGCGCTGGTGCTTTGGTGTAATCAACCTCGCCGCCCGGCCCTATGCGCGAGCTGTGTGCCGGGCGATCAATCATTTATTTATTTATAACTATGCTGGCTCTATTGATAACGCCGATGTTCGCGGCGGCCGGTTATTCCCTGATTTATCTCCTCTTCGGGGGCGGTCTGGGCGGAGCCGTGCTTATTTTTATTGTAGCGAAACTGGTGGGCAAATGAGCTTCTCCACTTGAGTCAAATAATACATGTCAGCGCATATCATTATGAAAATCTTAATTGTTTTAACCTCGCACAGCGAGCTGGGTGATACCGGCAAGAAAACCGGGTTCTGGGTGGAGGAATTTGCGGCTCCGTATTATGAACTGGCGGATGCCGGCGCGGAAATCACTCTGGCTTCGCCCAAAGGCGGGCCGCCGCCGATTGATCCCGCCAGTGAATTGGCCGCGGCCCAAACCGAATTTACCCGCCGTTTCGACCAGGATGAACCGCTCAAACAGAAACTCGCGCACACTTTGAAATTGAGTGCCGTCAAGGCTTCCGATTATGACGCGGTCTTTTATCCGGGTGGCCACGGCCCTTTGTGGGATCTCGTCAAGGATCCCATTTCGATTGCCTTGCTCGAAGCCTTTCAGCAACAGGGAAAACCCATGGCCTTGGTGTGTCATGCTCCCTGTGCCTTGCTCAAAGTCAAATTGCCCAACGGGGATCTGTTGATAAAAGGCAAGCATGTGACCGGCTTTTCCGACACCGAGGAAGCCGCCGTGAAGCTGACGAAAGTGGTGCCATTTTTGTTGGAGGATGAATTGAAAAAAGCGGGTTGTCATTACCGCAGCGGGCCGGATTGGGGCGTTTACGTGCAAACTGACGGCTTGCTGATCACCGGCCAAAATCCCGCCTCCTCCGCCGATGCGGCGAAGGCATTGCTGGAACTGGTGAAAAAATGAGGCGCCAGGGAGCGCCTGTAACGTTGTCAGTTCATGTTTCCGGCCACATGAAAAAGAAATCTGTATCGGCGCGCCGAAGTATAAAGCCGGCGCAGGGTGGGCGTCTGGAATTCCCCGGGGCAGCGTTGCGTCATTCGTTCCCCGTCATCGCCATGGCCGCGTCGGTTGGCGGTTTGAAGGCTTTGTCCATCATTCTGGGCGGCTTGCCGGCGGATTTTCCGGCGGCCATTGCCATCGTGATGCACGTTGCGCCCGATCACAAAAGTTTGCTGGCCGAGATTCTAAAATGCCGCACGCATCTGCAAGTCGCCCAGGCGCACACCGGCGACGTGCTTGTTTCTTCCAAGGTCTTTGTCGCGCCGCCCAACCATCATCTATTTGTGGTTAAAGGCGATCGCCTGAAGTTATCTTCATCGCACGCGGAGAAAATTCATTTCGCCCGTCCATCCGCCGAGCCGCTGTTTGCTTCAGTGGCGGCGGTCTATGGAAAAAAAGCCATTGCGGTGGTGCTCACCGGCGGCGATGGCGACGGTTCCTTTGGTGTGCAAATCATCAAGGACCAGGGCGGCATCGTCATCGCGCAAGACCGGCCCACGTCGGAAAATTTCAGCATGCCCGAAACTTCCATCAAGACCGGCGATGTGGATTTTATCCTGCCCCTGGATCAGATCGCACCCATGTTGATCGCCTTGGTCTGGACCGGCAATCAACCTAAGCAGGGTCGGCCGCCGGCCAAAATCTAATGCTTGTTGGACATTTGCAAAAATAGTGTCGCCACGCTATGCCGTCGGAATTAAAGCGGTCATATCATTTTCACGTATCGATGACTTCCTGTGGGGGTTATACCCCATGGCATCCGCGGCGGAGTCGGTTTATTTTTTCGGGCTTGACCGGGCCGAACGAGTTGCAGGCGGTCAGCGAAAATGAAACAACAAAACGGATACATGAACACACCTCAATTGAATATTGCCGTCCGGGTTGGCTGCCATCTCACTTACGAGACGCCCGTCCCGACGCCGGTGCTGTTTGTCCTCAAACCGCGTCCCGAAGGCCGGATCCGCGTGTTGGCGGAGCGACTTACGTTCGGCATCGGCCGGCCGTCATCTGAATTTCAGGACAGTCATGGCAACCTGCTGTATCGTTCGACTTTCATGCCGGGCCGAAATGAAGTCAGGCACGATGCCCTCGTCGCGGTTTCTTCCCTGCCCGACAGCCGGAACATCCAGGGAAACCTCATGCCCGTGGGCCAACTGCCGCATGAGTTGTTACGCTACACCTTGCCCAGCCGCTATTGCGACTCTGACAAACTGATGAATTTCGCCTGGAATAATTTCGGCCAGATTCGGCACGGCCTGCCCCGGGTGCAAGCCATCTGCGATTGGGTTCACAACCATATTGAATACCGCTTTGGTTCCGGGCGTCCCGATCTCTCGGCCTCGGAAGTGATTTTTCGCCGCCATGGCGTATGCCGCGATTTCGCGCACGCGGTCATCGCCCTGTGCCGCGCTTTCAACTTGCCCGCCCGCTATGTGACGGGACATTTGCCGGACATTGGCTACAGCGATCCGGGCACGCCGATGGATTTTCACGCCTACTGCGAAGTCTATCTCGGTCAGGAATGGCTTACGTTTGACGAGCGCTACAACGTCCCGCGAATTGGCCGCGTCAAGCTCGCCCACGGCGCGGACGCCGTGGATGGCGCGTTTGCCACCATCTACGGCGAGGCCTATTTGTCCGGTTTTCAAGTCTGGGCTTATCAAGTGAATTCACAGCAGGTTTCCGTGGGCGACCCGATTGACTTATCCCGCCGGCTGGATGGCAACCAAGCGGTGCGACTTAATTAAGCCAAAACTTCCCGGTGGCCGGAATTGCGCGGCTTGAACCCGTGCGCAGCGCGCCTCGTTTGAACTCAAATATATGAAGTGGGAAATATTTCACAGCACCCGTTTCGAATACGTATCGGCGGTGCGTGACAGTGTCAACCATATCTGCCTGCAGCCGATGCCCATCCCGGAGCAGACGGTGGAATCATTTATTCTCAAGGTGCTCCCGGCGTCGCGGCTCACGCATACCCATGATCTGTTTTCCAACCGGATCAGTCGGTTTGAAATCATCGAACCGCATAACTCCCTCTTGATCGAAGCCCAATCCCGGGTCAACACGCATCCGCCCGCCCCATTGCCGGCGGCGGAGAAACTATGCACGATGGCGGCAATTCAGACGGTGTCGAACATTGAAAACTGGCATGATTATTTGCAAGCCAGCCGGTTTGTGGGACTTTCGCCGGAAGCCTGGAAGCTGGCCTTGGACGCCGCCCACGGACTGGATGACGCCTGGCTGGCCGTGCTGGCGTTGATGGAATTCGTCTTTGGTTTCCTGAAATATGAAGCCTATTCCACGCATGTTCACACCCACATGGCCGAAGTGATAAAAGATCGACGCGGGGTATGCCAGGATTTTGCCCATCTGCTGATCGGACTCTGCCGGGCGCTAAAAATTCCCGCGCGCTATGTCAGCGGCTATCTGGCCACCGAAAAAGCGAGCGCCACGCACGCGTGGGTGGAGGTGTTCATCCCCGGCCATGGCTGGCGCGGATTGGATCCCACGCACAACCGCCAGATCGGTGAAACGTATGTGAAAATCGGCCACGGCCGGGATTACTCGGACGTGCCGCCCATCAGCGGCAACTACCATGGCACGCGCGAGCGTAAGATGACCGTCACGGTTAAAATCACGGCGGTGATTTGAAAGCCAGGGATGATGAAAGCCGGGGTTGATTGGACGGGTTTAAGGCTCGAGGCAAAGATTGAAGCATGGCCGCCAATTTAAAAAGTGCGCGCGGGAAAGGCTGGCCGATCGAAACCAGAAAAATCGCCTTGGTCCGGGCCAGTAATCAACCGAAGAATGATCGGCCGACCGGCAAAAACAAATGATTGCCTGGCCTCGGCAAATATAGTGTCTCCACACTAGGCAGTCGTAAATAAAGCTGGCATACTCAGGCGCAGGAAATAAAAGCGCATGAAAAAGAAAGCGTCACCGGCCCGCTCACCCAAAACTCCCGCCAAAGAAATTCGCCAGAAGACCGCATTTCCGATCGTCGGCATCGGGGCCTCCGCCGGGGGGCTCGAAGCCTTGGATCAGTTCCTGGGGCGAGTGCCGGCCGGCAGCGGCATGGCGTTCGTTATTGTTCAGCACCTCGATCCGACGCGTAAAGGCATCATGTCCGAACTGCTCCAGCGTGCCACGGGCATGAAGGTGATCCAAGTCAAGGACCGCACCCCGGTGCGGCCAGACTGCGTCTATGTGATTCCGCCAAACAAGGACATGTCCATTCTGCACGGCGTCCTGCACCTGCTCAAGCCGACCGCGCCGCGCGGGCTGCGGCTGCCGATAGATTTTTTCCTCCGCTCACTGGCGCAGGACCAGCAGGAGCACAGCGTGGGTGTGCTTCTCTCCGGCATGGGCTCGGACGGCACGCTGGGTCTGCGCGCCATCAAGGAAAAAGCGGGCCTGGTGCTGGTGCAGGACCCGGCGACGGCCAAATTCGACTCCATGCCGCGCAGCGCGATTGACGCCGGGCTGGCGGACATCGTGGCCCGGGCGGAAGAGTTGCCGGGGAAAATTCTCGCCTATCTGGAGCGCACCCCGCTCATCGCCCGGACGGAAGAGTTGCTGGAAGACAAGGTGCAGGGCGCCCTGGAAAAGGTGGTCATTCTGTTGCGCGCCCACACGGGCAACGACTTTTCTTTTTACAAACGGAACACGCTTTACCGCCGGATCGAGCGCCGCATGGGCATTCACCAGATAAAAAAAATGACGGCTTATGTCCGCTACCTGCAGGAGAACTCGCAGGAGTTGGATCTGCTGTTCAAAGAGTTGTTGATCGGGGTGACTAACTTTTTCCGCGACCCTGCCGCCTGGGAGCAGTTGTCCACCGAGGCCGTTCCGGCGTTGCTCGCGAGCCGCCCGCCCGGCAAGACGCTGCGCGCTTGGGTGCCCGGTTGCTCCACCGGGGAAGAAGCCTATTCGCTGGCCATCGTGTTCAAAGAGGCGCTCGAAGAGGTCAAGCCCCGGGGGAAATTTTCCATTCAAATCTTCGCCACTGACCTGGACCGGGACGCGATCGAAAAAGCCCGGTCGGGCATCTATTCCGCCAACATCGCCGCCGACCTTTCAGAAGTCCGTCTGAAGCGATTCTTCACCAAGGAGGAACACGGCTACCGGGTGCGCAAAGAGATCCGCGAGATGGTGATCTTTGCGCCGCAGAATCTCATCATGGACCCGCCGTTCACCAAGCTGGACATTTTGAGCTGCCGCAACCTGCTCATCTATCTGACCACCGAGGTGCAGAAGAAACTGATTCCGCTGTTTCACTACAGCCTAACCCCCGGCGGCATTTTGTTTCAAGGCAGCGCGGAGACGGTGGGGGATTTCACCCATCTTTTCGCCCCGTTAAATGCCAAATCGCGGCTCTTCCGGCGGACGGAATCCGTGCTGCGACCGGAGCAAATTATTTTTCCCTCGTCCTTTTCCGCCGGGCCGCTGGTCATTTCCGAGGCGCGGCCGGCGACCAATCCGCCGGCCAGTCTCCAAGTATTGGCGGATCAGTTGGTGCTGCAAAGCTACGCCCCGCCGGCCGTGCTCACCAATGACACGGGCGATATTTTCTACGTCAGCGGCCGGACCGGCAAATATCTGGAACCGGCCGCCGGCAAAGCCAACTGGAATATTTTTGCCATGGCCCGCGAAGGGTTGCGTTATGAACTGGCGAATGCCTTCAAGGAAGCGCTGCGGAAAAAAGAAGGTGTGACTCTGCATGGACTCAAGGTCGGGACGAACGGCGGTACGCAGTGCGTGGATGTGACCGTCCGACGCCTGGATGAATCCGGCCCATTACAGGGGTTGATGATGATTGTTTTCACCGACGTGGCCGCGTCGGTGGCGACCAGGGCGACCGGCCGACCCGCGAAGCCGGACGCCCGCAGCCCGCGCGTGGCGGAATTGGAGCAGGAACTGTTGCAAGTTCGCGGCGAGTCGCGGGCCACCCACGAAGAAATGCAGACTTCTCAGGAGGAACTCCGTTCCGCCAACGAGGAATTGCAATCCACGAATGAAGAGATGCAGTCCACCAACGAGGAACTCACCACCTCCAAGGAGGAAATGCAATCCATGAACGAGGAATTGCAGACGGTCAACACGGAGTTGCAGGTCAAGGTGGACGAGTTGTCGCACGCCAGCAACGACATGAAGAACCTGCTCGATAGCACGGACATTGCGACCCTGTTTTTGGACAAGGAACTCAACGTGCGGCGGTTCACCCCGCAGGCGACGAAAATCATCAAGCTCATCGCGGCGGACGCGGGCCGGCCCATCACGGATCTGTCCTCGGACCTGCACTATCCGGAACTAGCCGAAGATGCGCGGGAGGTTTTGCAGAAACTGGCCGCCGTGGAAAAAGCCATCAGCGCGCGGGATGGCCGCTGGTTCACCGTGCGCATCATGCCTTATCGCACCTTGGACGACCGGATTGACGGCGTCGTGATCACGTTCGCGAACATCACCGTGGCCAAGACGCTGGAGGGTAAGTTGCGCGGCAAGCACACGGCTTTGGAAAAGCGGGTCGCCGAACATTCGGCGGAGCGGGCGGCAGCAGCAGCGGCCGGCGGGAAGCGAGCCAGGGCGGCGGGCAAAGCGCGGCGCTCGCGCAAACGGTGAAGCGTCCGCAATATGCAAAAACCGCCGCCATCATCAGCCCAGCCGGCCCAACTGCGGAGTAGGGCTGAAGCCCATTTGCGGGAGCAGAAGAAATTGAAAGCTGGCGGGGCGAAGACCGGAGCGGATTCCCGGCGGCTGCTCCACGAATTGCAGGTCCATCAGATTGAGTTGGAGTTGCAGAACTCCGAGTTGCGGCAAGCCCGGGATGAATTGGAGGTGGCGCTGGATAATTTTACCGACCTTTACGATTTCGCGCCCAGCGGATATTTTACCCTCGCTTCATCGGGTGCCATCCTGCAGGCCAACCTGACCGGGGCAACGCTGGTTGGCATTGAACGTTCCCGTTTGGTGGGGCAGTCTTTTGGGCGGCTGATTTCCGCTGAATCTCGTCCGGCTTTCAGTGCCTTCCTCGAACAAGTTTTTGCGGGCCAGACCAGACAAGCCGGTGATTTTGAGCTTGCGGGCAAAGGTCCGCCGCTCCGGTTCGTGAACATCGAAGCCCAATGCTTGCTCAACGGGCAGGCCTGTCGTGCCGCCGTGGTGGACATCACCGCCCGAAGGTTCGCAGAAGCGAGCACCACGCAATTGGCGGCCATCGTGAATTCTTCGAGTGACGCCATCATCGGAAAAGATCTGAATAGCCTCATCACCAGTTGGAATGCCGGTGCCGCAAAGATCTTTGGTTATTCTGCGGTCGAAGTGCTGGGTTGTCCGATTTCACGGCTGATTCCATCTGACCGGCTGCAAGAGGATATGCAAATCATGAGTCAGGTAAAGCGGGGGGAAAGAGTCAATCCTTTTGAGACGGTGCGTCTGGTCAAAGGCGGACGGCTGATTGATATTTCAATGACGGTCTCGCCCATTTGGAGTGCGGCCGGCAAAATAGTGGGGGCTTCGATCGTGGCGCGCGATATCACCGAGCGCAAGGCGGCGGAAGTGGCCGTGCGCCGCAACGAGGCACTTTTTTCTGCGCTCATCGAGCAGGCGCCCGTTGGGGTATATGTGGTGGATGCCCAATTGCGCCTGCGCCAAGTCAACCCCCGGGCGGTTTCCGTTTTCAAAAATGTCCACCCCCTAATTAGCCGGGATTTTTCTGAAATCATCCGGATCGTCTGGTCGCCGCGGGTCGCCTATCAAATTGTGGCTCGCTTTCGGCATACGTTGAAGACGGGCGAAGCTTATCAATCACCTGAATTTAGCGAGCGGCGCCAAGATACCGGCCGGAAAGAGTTTTATGAATGGCAGCTCCAGCGGGTCACGCTGCCCGCTGGCGAATACGGCGTGGTTTGTTTTTTCAACAACCTCACCGAGCGTAAGCAGGCGGAGTCAGCTCAGCGACGTCTGGAGCTAATGACTGCCTCGAACCGGAAGTTGGAGCGGGAAATTATCCGGCGCAAAACGCTGGCGGAGGCGCTTAAGACCAGCGAGCACCAATTACGGCAATTGTCCCACGAAATTCTGCTCGCGCAGGAAGCGGAACGAAAGCGCATCAGCCGCGAACTGCATGATACCGTCCTGCAAACTTTGGTGGGCATTAATGTCCATCTGGCGTCTTTGACTCCGCAGCCGGCCGACAATCCCGCGAGCCTCCGCCGGAAAATTGCGCAGACGCAACGGTTAGTGGAAAAATCGCTGGCCATGGTCCATCGGTTTGCCGTGGAACTGCGCCCGACCGTTTTGGATGATTTGGGACTGATTCCCGCGCTGCACACTTTTATGAAGGACTTTATGAAGCGGACGGGTGTGCGGGCGGGTTTGACTGCCTACGCGGCGGTAAACCAACTGCCCCTCGACCAGAGTGCCATTCTCTATCGCGTCGCTCTGGAAGCCCTCAATAACGTCGCCATCCATGCGCAGGCCAGCGCAGTGAAAGTTCACCTTAAAAAACTGCCAGCCTGGATTTGCCTGACGATAACCGACGACGGCATATCCTTCGATGTGAAACGTGTCCTCCGCACGAAAGGAAACGGTAGATTGGGATTACTCGGCATGAGGGAACGATTGCAAATGGTCGGGGGCAAATTCTCGATCAAATCCACGCCCGGTCATGGCACCGTCGTAACCGCTCTGATTCCTGCCACCATCAAAGCCTCAATAAAGGATGGGAAACGGTCGTCGGCAACCAAGTCTTGAACGCTATACGGAATGATGCCATAAAAATCGAACCGGGACGCGCGAAGAGCGCGCAGGTGCTGAAGAAATAATCTGATGTTCGTTCCTATTGATGCTGGGAGCCGGTTCATCTTTTGATGTGCCGGTTAAAGCGATCCGCTCGCCGGCTTCCCTTCGCTCCCTTCGCGCGACCCGCCGGGTTTCAACGGCATGGATTCGTTTAAGCGGCAATCACTGTTCTGTCCGCGAAAGCTTGCCCGTCCGCGCCCGAGTTGATTGAGCGAGCTGGGGTGAATACCCCATATCGTCAGGAAGGTTTTTCCGAGAATATTGATGAGTCATGGGTAAAATCAAACTCTCGCAAACGGGATCAGCCTCCGGTTTAGCTAGGCAACGCTATGCGAATCCGCCTTATCGCATTCTCGTCGTGAATGACAATGCTGACATTCTTCAGCTTAACGTTGAAGGGCTCCGGCATCATGGCTACGAGGTGGGTCTCGCCGCCGATGGCTGTGCTGGGTGGCAGGAGTTGCAAACAAATAGCTACCATCTTCTGATTACCGAGCACGAACTGCCCGGCCTGACCGGCGTTGGACTGATCAAGAATCTGCGTTCGGCTTACATGCCTTTGCCGGTTATAATCGCCATAGAAACGATGCCCCCATTCCAATCCTCCCAATACCCATGGCTTCTGCGCGCCCATAAATTATTCAAGCCTTATGCCGTCGCGGCAATGTTGGAATTGGTGAAACGCGTCCTGCGCACGACCAACGATACCGCGGTAAAAATCCGCCGGCAGGAAATGTATCCGGCCCACCGTGAGCCGGCAGTTACTCTCTAATTTTTAATTTGGTCAGCCATCATCCCGGCCGGATCCTGAAAAATGAAACCCAGTGACGTGAAATCGGCATGCCCTATTGAGACTCGCATAATCTAGGGTGACATCCTTTCATTAGTTGTGGCCGGATTGGCCAACCAACCGTTTCAACGGTTTTTCCCACATCCGGCCAGCCGTTGAAACGGCTTTCTGTCACGCTGCTTTAAGCCCCTATCAACTGGTGTCAGCCTATTCGACGAGTCTCAATAAGCCGTTATAACCAGAAACACTGATAAGCCGGAACGTCCGGCGGCCGGCCGACTGCGCAATTTTGTAAAACATTATGAACCTAAAAAAAGCTGTGACGGATTATCCGATTCAACCAGCCCTGTCCGATCGGTGGAGCCCTTATGGTTTCGAAGATCGTCCCGTGGCGGTGGATGACCTTTGTTCTTTGTTTGAAGCGGCGCGCTGGGCGGCGTCTTCCTACAACGAACAGCCTTGGAATTATATCGTGGCAACCGAAGAAAATCCCAAAGCGTTCGCAGAACTTCTTTCCTGCCTCGTGGAGGCAAACCAGGCATGGGCCAAAGGCGCCCCGGTGCTGGTCTTGGGCGTGGTCAGCCTGCGATTTGCCAAAAATCATAAGGACAACCGCGCCGCGGTTCACGACTTGGGCCTGGCCTCGGGCAATCTGGTGATGGAAGCCACCACCCGTGGTCTCTCGGTTCACCAGATGATTGGAATCCTGCCGGACCAGGCGCGTGAAGTTTATCAAATCCCGGAACACTTCGAGGCGTGGACCGCCATGGCCATCGGCTACAACTCCGACCCAGCCACCATGCCCGCCGCCCTGAAAGAGCGCGACCTGGCGCCTCGCCAGCGCCGGCCCCTCAGAGATTTTGTGTTTGCTGGCCACTGGAAGGTGGCCGCCCCGCTCGTCATCAAACGTGAGCCCTGATTCCCTGGGGTGAAGACCCCATACCGGACTCGCGACCAACCGCGTAATGTAGTGCCGCAATCTAAATAAAAAATTAACCATGAAAACATCACTTGTCCTCTGCGCCCTTTTGGGCGGCACCGCCGGCTTGCAAGCTGACGAATCTTTGTTCCAAGCGTCCTTGACGCCGGACATGGCCATCCACCCCCGAACCACCCAGATCAATGGCTTGGCTCTGAATATCTGGGGCGAAAATCCGCAATCCAGCTTGAACCTCGGTTTTGTCAACGGCAGCACCCGTGCCAGTCAGGGCCTGGCTTGGGGGTTGGTCAATTATGCTGATTCCTACACCGGCGTGGCGTGGGGCCTGGTTAATATCAGCCGGGAGAAATTCTTCGGCTGGCAAGCTGGCGCGCTCAATTACTCGCAGGGCACGTTCGTTGGCCTGCAATCCGGTTGGATCAATGTGGCGCAGGATTTTCAGGGCCTCCAACTAGGTTTTGTAAACTATGCGGAAAACCTGAACGGCGTGCAATTGGGTTTGGTGAATGTCGCTCTAAATAACCCATGGTTCAATGATTTCCCGGATAAGCTCGCCACCGGTTTTCCAATTTTGAACTGGTCGTTCTAAGCGCCCGAAATCAAATGTTATGAAAGCCCATGCTTGCGCGGCCCAAAGTAACGTGGTTCCGCTCGCATCCTTGACTGCTGAGCCATTGGCGGGTCAGGTTGGTAGCCTCATCTTTGGCCGCTGCAATTCCAGCGATTCGCTTATCGGGGGCGTCAATGAATCCCAAGCAATGCTGGATTTCTGCGGTCAGCACGATCTCACCGCTGACCCCGAACTTATCCCCATCCAGAAAATCAACGAAGCCAATGATGGCGTGGTGAAGAACGACCTGAAATATCGTTTCGACATTGGCGTGGCCTCGTTGAAAAAACCATGAGCACAAAGCCAAAAGCGTACCTTGTGGGTGGCGGCATCGGATCTCTGGCCGCCGCCGCCTTCATGATCCGCGATGGTGAGGTGCCCGGTGAAAATATTTCGATTTTGGAAGCGCTGCCCGTCCTGGGCGGAAGTCTTGACGGGGCCGGTGATGCCGCCGGCGGATATTCATTGCGTGGTGGCCGTATGTTGACCACCGACAACTATGAATGCACCTGGGGTCTTTTCAAATCCATCCCGTCGCTGATCCACGCCGGCCAGTCGGTATTTGATGAAACTGTGGAGTTCAACGAGCGGCACCGATCGCACGCCCAAGCCCGGTTGGTCGACCGGCGGCGCGCGAAGGTTCCCGTGTCTTCGATGGGATTTTCTATGCCCGACCGCATGGAATTGCTGAAACTCAGCCGGGCGGATGAAGCGTCGCTGGGGTCAAGCTGCATCACCGACTGGCTGTCGCCAGCTTTTTTTGAGTCGGAATTCTGGTTCATGTGGGCGACCACCTTCGCGTTCCAGCCCTGGCACAGCGCCGTGGAATTCAAACGCTACCTGCACCGCTTCATGCTGGAGTTTTCCCGCATCGAGACGCTGGCCGGTGTCAAACGAACGGTTTACAACCAATACGATTCCCTGGTGCTGCCTTTGCAAACCTGGCTCCAGGCGCAGGGCGTGCGCTTTGTTTCGGATTGCACGGTGACCGATCTCGATTGCAAAACCGAGGGCGGGAAATTTACCGTGACCGGTATTCATTGTCTGCGGCTTTACGACCACAGCGTGCTGGCCGTGAATGACGGCGACTTGGTCTTTCTGCAAAACGGGTCAATGACGGATGCCTCCAGCCTGGGTTCGATGACGAGCGCGCCCGCGCAGTTGACCAAGGAGGACAGCGGCAGTTGGGCGCTTTGGGAAAAGCTGGCGGCCGGTCGCCCGCAGTTTGGCAATCCCGCCGCCTTTAATAGCTGTATCGCGCAGTCATGCTGGGAATCGTTCACTGTCACCTTGAAGCATCCCCGGTTCTTCGACCTGATGGAAAAGTTTAGCGGCAACGAGGCGGGCACCGGCGGACTGGTGACGTTTAAGGATTCAAACTGGCTTATGTCCATTGTGCTGCCCCATCAGCCTCATTTTCTTAACCAGCCAGCCGATGTCCAGGTGTTTTGGGGTTATGCCTTGTTTCCTGATCGGATTGGAAATTTTGTTCCCAAGCCCATGGCCGACTGCAATGGAGCAGAAATCTTGCAAGAGCTTTGCGGCCATCTGCGCTTTGATTTTGAAACCGTCAAGCTGGCCAACTGCATCCCGTGCCGGATGCCCTACATCACCAGCATGTTCATGCCCCGCTTGAAAAGTGACCGCCCCCTGCCGGTGCCGCCCGATTCGAAGAATTTTGCGTTCATCAGCCAATTCGTCGAGCTTCCGGCGGACACTGTCTTCACCGTGGAATATTCGGTGCGAGCGGCGCAAATGGCGGTTTATGAATTGCTGGGGATCAACCTCCAGGTTCCGGCCGTGACACCTCACGATAAATCCCTCCACACCGAGTTTGAAGCGTTGCTCAAGGCCTTCAAGTGACCTGAAAATGGAACCCGGCAAATCGTCGAAACCGGCAGGGGAAGCCGGTCCTGAAGCTGGACAGTCAACCGGCTCCACTGGCTTCATTCATTATTGCGGGATTAGCCTTTGACAAGTTTGTCATCTGCCATCTCCCATCTGCTATCTGCTATCTGCTATCTGCCATCCGCCATCCGCCAACCCGTTGCAACTTGAACCGGGGCTGGACAGGTTGGAAAAGTTTTATATGCTGCCTGCCCGTTTTGGCCGGATGGCCGACGGTGAATCCATTTTTCTCAAAAAATATGCAATCGTCAGACTTGAATGAATTGAAGCAGTTGGTGGCGGAACTGCGGGCGGAACACGTCGCGCAGAAGGAAAAGGAAAAGCGCGAGCGTTGGACAAAATACGTCTCGCTTACGATGGTGGTCATCGCCGTGCTGGCGGCCATCGCCACGCTCAAGGGCGGCGGTTTCTCGACGCACACGCTGAAGGCGATGAACGAGGCGACTTACAACCAGACGCAGGCGTCCGACCAGTGGTCTTTTTTTGAGGCCAAGTCCATCAAACAAAACCTTTACCAGATCGAGCTGGATCATCTCACCGCCGCCCCGTCGCCGGATGCTGCGGTCGTGGCGAAGCTGAAGGCAAAGGTGGACAAATACGACCAGGACAAGGCCGACATCACCGCCCTGGCAAAAAAGTATGAAGCCGCCCGCGACGCCGCGCGTCAGAACGCGGCGGTCGTCGCCGAACATTCCAAGCAGATGGGTCTGGCGATCACGCTGTTTCAAATTGCCATCGCGCTCGGGGCGATGTGCCTCATCGTGAAGAAAAAACCGCTGTGGATCGCCTCGATGATTCTCGGTGGGCTGGCGGCGGCGCAGATGGTTTACGTTTTGTATTGGTTGCCAATGTGATCGCCGCTGGCGGCGAAGTTCGCGAGCCACGCATTGCTAGGGCGTTTTTTAAAATGCTTTCGGAGTGCGCCCGTCCTCGGGCGCTGCGACCAGCGTGAGCAAAACCGATATGTCCTCAGTTAATTCCCCGTGCCAATCGGCGTGGCAGCGGCCGGAACGGCCGCACTCCGTAATTTGAAAACACCAGCTATTCTGCGCGTCCTTCGCGCGACCCCAATTTAGTTTCTTCTACGTTTAACATAGGTAAAACCATTTTTTAACATTCTGGTAGTCGCGAAGCGACCCTGGAAATTAGCCAGGGACAACGTCCCTGGTTCAGTTCCAAATGAAATCCGTCCCGCGCGGGACGGTGGAAACACCGGAAAGGGAACCATTACCATCTTCCTTTCGGGTCGCATGGTTTTATTGGATGCGTTTCCCGCCGTGCCCGAGCCGCATCGTCGGAAACGAGGAGGAATGCTCTCGTCCTTAAGACTTTTGCGTGTACGTCACGCATCTCGCGTGAGAATCGCGCGTCACATTTGTCTTCGCGCGTGAGAATCATGGGTTTTTCAGGGAATTCCATTTGGCAAGCGCCATGCATTAACCAAAGCCGCAGAACCATTAACCTGGAGTAATTATGATACCGGTTAATATTCAATGCACTTGCGGTCAGCGCTATGCCTTCGACATTGAGCCTGTCTGCGGTCGGATGCCGGGCCGGGTCGCTTGCCCGGTTTGCGGGATGGACGGCACGCGGGTGGCCAACGAAATCATCGCCTTCTCCCTGGCCAGCGAAATGGCCGGCGAATTCGCCCGGCACGGTGCCGGCCGCGAAATCGTGATGGCTTGCGCCGTCATCGGTTGCCTGATTGCGGGTCTGGCCGGGGTCATTAAGGCGTTGAACTTGGCGGGCGGGTTTGACGTGTCGCTTTGCCTCTTGGGCGCCACCCTCGCGTTTGGCCTGGCGCTGTGCGTCTATTTCTGGAAGCGGTGAGGTGGCTTTTGATTGTGGGCCGGCCGGGAATGTTCCACAGTGGTGCATGATGACGAATACCATTCAGTGGCCGGGCGGTGAATTTACGCTGTCAGCGGCGGTGGATTTGAATGCCGGGATTCCCCCGGCCGAAGTCCGAAAAAAACTGGCGGCTGCCATCGCGGCCAAAACCATCGTTCAAACCCAGAAGGGCAACGATAAAGTCAAAGGCCGGTTCTTGGTGGTGAAATAAATTGTCGCGGCGCAGGGAACCCCTGAACCGGCGCAAGGTAGCGCAGCCGTCCCCGGCTGCGGGTGCCGGCGGCGTCTCGCCGCCAGTTCTATCGCCGGGCAGTACGTCTGGCGCTGCTCAAAGGACTTGGGGTTGAGGGGCCTTCGCTCTCTTTGCCCCCCAACTGCCAACTCCCATCTGTCATCTGCCAACTGAGCTGCGGACGCGCGAAATCATCCTGCCATTGATCCGGCCGGTGTAACGGCTGGCCTCGCGGATTCACAACAGGCTTTGCGGGCGGATTCACATTCCGTATCCTTTCGAAATGGCGAAACCCAATTTCATCGAACTGCCCGGCTGCGAGCCGATCAAGATTCTGTTTGAGGACCGCTCCGTCATCGCGATTGACAAGCCCCGCGGCTGGATGCTCGTGCCCGATTCCTGGCGCAAGACGAACTGGAATCTCCAGACGGCGATTGATTCGTCCATCCGCGCGGACGATTTCTGGGCGCGCTCGCGCAACCTGCGTTATCTCCGGCACGTTCACCGATTGGATGCCGACACCAGCGGCGTGATGCTCTTCGCCAAAAGCGAGGGTGCGATGCGCGCTATGGGCGATCTGTTCGAGTCGCGCCGGATGGAAAAAACCTACCTCGCCGTCGTCGCCGGTGTGCCGCGCGAAAAGGAATGGAAGTGCGAACTGCCCATCGGCGCCGACCCGAAAAATTTTGGCAAAATGCGCGTGGATTACACGGAGGAGGGCCGGGAATCCGAGACGCATTTCCGCGTGCTGCAAGGCAACGAGCGGTTCACGCTCATCGCGGCGAGTCCGCTCACGGGGCGCACGCACCAAATCCGGCTGCACCTCGCGGAGTCCGGCAGCCCCATCATGTGCGACGAGCTTTACGGCCGCGTGGAAAAAGGCTTTCGCCTCGGCCTCCGCGCCGTGCGGCTCGCTTACCAGGACACCTTCACGCGTCGGCCGGTCAACATTCTTGCGCCCGCGGAATGGTTTCTGAAGGAATTTGGTTTCCAGCTGACGCCGGATCTGGCCAATGAAAAATGGGCGCGCCGTCCCTTCTTGCCCAAGGAAAAAACGTAGCGGCTTTCGCCAGAAAGCCGCAATTTAACTTTGCTGCCGGCGGCGCTCTGCCCGGACGCCGCTACAAATCAATCCGTATATTTGACGCTGCAGCCGTAGGGCTTGGTCTGCGAAACCGCCACCGGTTTGCCCGCGAGCAGTTCATCCACGGCGGTGCGGACGTAGTTTTTCGCCGTGCGCGGATCGCCGGCGGGCTGCGGGCGATTGTCAATCGCGCCGTCATAAACCAGCGTGCCGTCGGCGGCGACCACAAAACAATGCGGTGTGGTTTTTATGTCGTAAAGATGGCCGATATCGCCGGTGTGATCGTCCAGCCACGCCGTCGCCGCGATCTTCAAATCCGCCGATTCCTGGCGCGCCTGTTCCGGCGTGCGATAGCTGAAATTCTTTGGGTTCACCGAATCCACCAGCAGCCATACCACGCCTTTGGCCGCCAAATCCTTTTGCAATTCCTGCATCGCGCCGGTCGCGTAATGGTTGCGACAAAACGGGCAGTCGGAATTATAGGATTCAATGACCACAATCTTGCCCTTGTAATCCGAGAGCTTGATGCTCTTGCCGTTGATGTCCGTGCCGGTGAAATCCGGCGCCGGCTTGCCGATTTCCACGGCGAAGGCGGATGCGGTCAAAGCCAGCGCGGCGAACCACGTTAAAAGTTTTTTCATGATTTAATTCAGTTTGGTTGATGACGGTCAATGTAGCAGACGCAAACCGAAGGCGTTTGGTTCAAATATTTTTGCAGCCGCCGAGGTCGCGCGGCGCTGGGCATTTTAAATATAACTTTGGCCAAACAATTTGGCCGGTGGCGGTCGGCTGGCGCGGCTGCGTCCTGGAGTGCGGCAGCCCTCTGCCGCTTTGGTGT
>Ga0302282_1000022_pt1 | contig 113168 bp, 84 predicted proteins | sample III_Fen_E1_3_FD_198763 | JGI IMG/M metagenome (GOLD analysis project Ga0302282, IMG submission 198763) | Peat permafrost microbial communities from Stordalen Mire near Abisko, Sweden - III_Fen_E1_3 | ecosystem: Environmental > Terrestrial > Soil > Wetlands > Permafrost | place: Sweden: Abisko... | reverse complement strand
GCCCATATTTGATGGAAGCGGGCAAAAATCTCGATTCTTGATCTGTTCTTGATACAAATCGAGGTAGTAAGCCGGGTCCAGACGGGCGAAACGGGGAAGGCACCCCGGCGACAAGCGATAAGGGTTACTTTCCGCCCCAACACGGGTTACTTCATCCGGGCCAGGTCGCGAAGCTGCCTTGCGGTGGCCTCGAGAAAGGTCTCAACGCTGGCTCCATCGGGAATTTGGAGGCCGGTCTTTGCCTGAATTGCCGAGGCAATCCGGCGGCCCAGCGCTTCCCTGGTTTCCATGCTCATGTCGAGTCGGCGGGCAAAAAAGCCCTCAAGCACCTCAAGGTCGGCGGGGGACAGCTTGGCCACGCCGGCGGCTGGGAGAGTGACCAGGCTGTGCGGCTCAGGTGCGGGAAGATTCGGGGCAAAGGCCTGCGCGGTGAATGTGCGTGAGCCGGAGTCGCCCCAAAGGGGAGTCTCGATCTCGCGATCGCGAACCACCAGGGTGCCAGCGGCCAGGTCGCCGAGCCGCTGATGCTGCTTTGTGACGAACATGGAAATTACGCCGACCGCATAAAAGAACGGGAGCTGGTCGACATAACGAATGAGGTTGCGTGCCATGGACTCGAATAGTCCGATAGCGCGGCCTGAGCGCTGGATCACGCGAATCCTGGCGACGCGCTTGCCAGGTGTGCGGCCGTTCCAGAAAGCTTCAAAGAGTGTGAAGTAGCCCCAATTGAGCAGAAAAATGAGAAAGATTACGACCGCCTCTGCCCATGTTTCGGAGACGCGATCGAAGGCGTGAATGGCGGGGATCACCACGCTGGAGGCGAGCACCACAATCAGAAGGCCGGCAAACCAGATGAGATAGTCCACGAGGAGAGCGATAAACCGGCTGCCGATACCGGCCAGGGGCATCTCGATGCTGACCAACTCGGGCGTGTCGATGTTAATCTGGTCCGGACTTAGCTGGTCAGAATTCGCGTCTTTCATCGCTTCCATGGCACAAATCCTCTCCAACCAATGGATACTCAAGCGCCGTCCGCACTGGGACCGGCTCTCTGCGCTGCTGGCGCAGTCGGACCGGAGCGGCCTGGGCCAGCTCTCGCGCGCTGAACTGCAGGAGATGGCCCTCTTGTACCGTCAGGTGGCCGCGGACCTGTCTGTGCTTCGGCAGGACGCAACCTCCCGCACCTATGCGGTTCATGTGAATCAGTTGCTGGCTCGCGCTCACCATATCATTTATTCGGGCAGGAAGACGAGCCTGATGACGCTGTTTCTCTTCCTGCGGGATGAGTATCCGCTCATCTTTCGCGCACAGATCGGTTTTGTGCTGGCCTCGCTGGGTGTTTCATTGGCGTTTGGCATTCTGGGCGCGGTGATGACCAATGCGCGGCCCGAGTTCATGCGGCATTTTGTGGGGCCGGAGATGATCGCCACCATGGAGCGCCACGAAATGTGGACGCACTCCATCGTAGGCATCGAGCCAAAGGCCACCAGCGCGATCATGACCAACAACCTGACCGTGACCTTTGTGACGTTTGCCACGGGGATCGTGTTCGGAGTTGGCACGCTGTTCTATCTCTTCATCAACGGGATGCTTCTGGGGGTGATTGGCGCCGCATGCGCGCAGTATGGAATGGCGATACCGCTGTGGAGCTTTGTTGCGCCGCATGGGTCGCTGGAGCTGCCTGCGATCATCATCTCTGGAGCGGCGGGATTCCGATTGGGCTACGGAATGCTCTTCCCCGGAGCGCTGCGCTGGAAAGACTCAGTGGCGCGCGGGGGAATTGAGGCAGCACGGCTGGTTTCAGGCATCATTCCCATGCTGGTGATCGCCGGATGCCTGGAAGGCTTCTTCTCGCCGTCGAACGCGCCGGTCTGGTTGAAGTTCACCGTCGGCGGGCTGCTGTTCACACTGCTGAATGTGTGGCTGTTCCGGCCGGTGAGGGTAAGGGCGGAAGCGGGCTGAACGAGGAGTTGCACGGGACCCAAAAGGACACCTGAATTCCAAATTGGGCAACAACACAGTCTGCCCCTTGAAACGACAGTTGTGCTCACCGTACTCCTAACCGCAAAAGGCTAATGTGGGAGCGAAGATACATTCAATCCACTTTCCGAGCTGAGCGGGAAGGGAGGAAATCATGCCAGAATCGTTTGCTTCATCGCCATCGCAACTGGGATTGCACAAAGGCCAGAGAACGGCGCTTGACGCCGAGGCGCTGGCCCAATCATTCCTGGACAATCTGTTCTTTGTGCAGGGCCGGTCGTTGGAGCGGGCAACCGTGAACGATCTTTACCTAGCGCTTGCTCACACCGTGCGCGACAGAATTCTGGAGCGTTGGTTAGCGACGTTGAGAAGCTACCAGACGCAGGATGTACGCGTGGTGTGTTATCTGTCGGCGGAGTTCCTGACCGGACCACATCTGGCAAATAACCTGATCAACCTTGGCATTTACGACGAAGCCGAACAGGCGATGCGGCAGTTGGGCATCGACATGGACGCGCTGATCGAACAGGAAGAGGAGCCGGGGCTGGGCAATGGTGGTCTGGGGCGGCTTGCCTCGTGCTTTATGGATTCTCTGGCCACGCTTGAGATTCCGGCGATCGGCTACGGTATCCGGTATGAGTACGGGATCTTCGATCAGCAGATTCGCGATGGGTGGCAGATTGAGTCGACCGACAAGTGGCTGCGGTTTGGAAACCCCTGGGCGCTGGAACGTCCCGAGGACGGATTCGAAGTTAAGATGGGCGGACGCACAGAAATCCACACGGATGTGCATGGGCGGTCGCAGGTGAACTGGATTCCCAAGAAAGTGGTGCGCGGAATTCCCCATGACACGCCGATTCCGGGGTACCGGACAAATACCGTGAACACCATGCGGCTATGGGCTGCGCAGGCTGTGGAGAGCTTTGACTTCGGCACGTTCAACCACGGGGATTTTCAAGGTGCAGTAGCGGACAAGGTGTCGTCTGAAAACATCTCGAAGATTCTTTATCCGAACGACGAAGGCCTTCAGGGCAAAGAATTACGGTTGGCGCAGCAGTTTTTCTTTGTGTCCTGCAGCCTGCAGCACATTGTGGGCATTCAAAAGGCCCAAGACCGGCCCCTGGCCGAACTGCATCGCAACTTCGCCATCCAGATGAACGACACGCATCCGGCGATCGCGGTTGCCGAGCTGATGCGGCTGCTGGTGGACGAGCACTCAGTTGATTGGGATACCGCGTGGCATGTTACGCAGAATGTCTTGTCGTATACCAACCACACGCTGTTGCCGGAGGCGCTGGAACAGTGGTCGCGGAGCTTGTTCGGCTCACTGCTGCCTCGTCACCTGGAGATCGTGGAGGAGATCAACGCCCGGCACCTGGCGAATGTGCGGCAGAGGTTCCCCGGCGATGAAGGTTGCGTGGAGCGGCTCTCGCTGATCAAAGAAAACGGCGGCGGGGGCGAAAAGGCCGTGCGGATGGCTCATTTGGCCGCACTGGGAAGCCACGCGATCAATGGCGTTGCAGCGCTGCATAGTGATTTGCTGAAGACCAGCGTGTTGCATGACTTTTTTGCGCTCACTCCTGAGAAATTCTCAAACAAGACGAACGGAGTGACGCCCCGCCGCTGGATGGTTCTGAGTAATCCCCGATTGGCTGAGCTTTTGACTGCCCGTGTTGGCTCGGCCTGGATCCGGGACATTGAAAAGCTGCGGCGTCTGGAGCCTCTGGTTGAAGATGCGGAGTTTTGCCAGGAGTGGAGGGCCATCAAGCGTGACAACAAGGCGCAGCTTTCGTCCTACATTCACGACCGGCTGGGAATTGTAACCGACCCCGACTCGATGTTCGACGTTCTCGTCAAGCGGCTGCATGAGTACAAGCGCCAACACCTTCAGGTGCTGCACATCCTGACGCTGCTGAAGCGCATACAGCACGACCCGAACGCGGAATTGGCGCCACGAACGTTTGTCTTCGGCGGCAAGGCCGCGCCGGGATATCGCGCGGCCAAGCTGATCATCAAGCTGATCCACTCTATTGGAGAAGCCATCAACGCAGATCCGATTGTGAGGGGGCGGCTGAAAGTTGTATTTGTGCCCGATTACAGCGTGAAGTTGGGGCAGCGGGTGTATCCCGCAGCAGACCTCTCCGAGCAGATCTCGCTGGCCGGGAAGGAAGCATCAGGAACCGGAAACATGAAGTTTGCGATGAATGGCGCAGTCACCATCGGCACGCTGGACGGGGCGAATATCGAGATCCGAGAAGAGGTGGGAGCGGAGAACTTTTTCCTATTCGGGCTTACGGCTTCTGAGGTCGAGAACAAGAAGCACGAAGGCTACAATCCGCGGCTCGTCTATGAGTCGAATGAAAACCTTCGTGAAGTCCTCGATTCATTGACCAGCGGAGAGTTTTCACACGGAGACAGAACTTTGTTTGAGCCTCTGGTCAGTTCCCTGCTGAACAACGACGAATACATGTTACTGGCCGACTATCAGTCTTACATTGATTGCCAGGACTCGGTAAGCGTGGCTTACCGGAATCAAGACCAGTGGACACGCAAGTCGATATTGAATGTAGCCCGGATTGGCAAATTTTCCTCAGACCGTTCGATACGAGACTATTGTTCCGACATCTGGAAGACGTGGCCGGTCAGCGTGCAATTGTAGTTGGAGTGCTTTGGAAGACTGGAGAATTCGGTCGGCGTATCAGGCACCTGCGTGCAGCGCCGTCTCAGTCCATGCAATGGCTTCAACGTAGACCCTGGCTAACTCCCGCTGGTCCAAGTGGTGGGCCTCGGCCGCGGCATCACAACCCGACCAATCGCCGCGCTCGCAGTTTTCCAGCCAGCCAAGCAGGGCGCGCTCCGGATTCCTGTTGCCTAGAAGCGCCTCGATAATTTCAGCGGAGAGCGGCAGGGTGCGAACCACTTCGCTCATCGGCTGGCCTTGCATCGCGGGCAGCAAACTGAGGAGTCCCAGAAGATATTGTCCGAATGGATCGAGACCGCGCGTCTCGAATCCGCATTTTGATGCCATCACCTCGCAGACGCGTCCCCTGATCATCGCCAAACACAGCAGCTCAGGTGGTTGATCGCCGTTGAATTCGCTGGCGATGGCCAGGGTGGCAATGCGGCGGAATGCATTCTCGCCCACCGCCACCAGCGCCACCTCGATTGATTCAACAGTTTGACGCATTCCCCAAACCGGAGAGTTGACCAGGCGCAGGAGCTGGTAGGTGAGCGGGCCATCGCGCTTCACCAGTTGCCCCACCTTGTTCATGTCGATGGAGGGCTGTTGGAGCGCCTTGAGAATGTCGAGTCGCAGCATCTGGTTCACAGGCGGACGGCGGTTCCTCATTGCCACGGGCTCGCAGAAGTAGTAGCCCTCAAATAGCGTGAAGCCTTCACTGCGCGCTTGCTGGAAAGCCGCATGGGTTTTAACACCATTGGCCAGCATCATGATCTTCGAGACGGGTAACGCCTTCAACAGTTGCCGGCGACTTTCTGGCGTGGTTCGATCAAAGTCAACCTTGATGTAGTCAGCCAACTCCAGCAGGTCGGCTTGCGGCTCAGCTCTGAGATCGTCCAGAGCAAATCGGAATCCAAGGGACTTGACCTCCCGGCATGCGGCCATTTGTTCGGGCGAAAGCCCTGGGCCCACCCCAATTTCGAGGACCGTGAGCGAAACCGGCAAGACCTGCGCAATCTGCTCGCTCAGCGCCTCAATCGGGCAGATCACAAATGCGGTTAATTTACCGGTGAGCTTCTTCAACTCGCTGGGCCGTTCCAGGTTGAAGTTCGCGGCGGTCTCGAGCAAGTTTGAATCAGGTGCACCCCCGTCCGGATCTCCGCGGAATAGCAATTCATAAGCATGAACACGGCCGCGCAGATCCAGAATTGGCTGGCGGACGACCGAAAACAGGCGACCGGTTGACTCTGCCCCTTGATCGACAAAGTTGTGGACGGGTGCAACCGTGGCCGCCATAGGATCCCCCTATGGCATTCATCGGCTCAGGAAGCGACGACTTGAAGAACCGGCGGTTTTGAAAGGGAACGGCTTCAGAGCCTGCCCTGAGCGAAGTCGAAGGGTGCCAGTAAGGCCAATAAATGAGCGCGGCTTCAGCCGCCGAGGGATGCTTCTTCATTCGCCTCTGGGGGATTTAGCCTTTTTCCGCAGCCTGTTTAGCCCCTGCAAAGATCGCTGGGCGGCAGCAAGGGACTTGCGCAGAGCGCCTACACCTTCACGAAGATCTTTCTGCGATAGAGCACCCACACCGGCACAAAGCAGACAGCCGTGTAGAAAACGGCGTAGGCGAAGGCTGCCCAGCCGGAGTCGGGGATGTGGCTGAAGATGTGTGTCTGAGTCCAAGGGAGCGGCGTGGTGTGGTGGCCCGCGCTTGTCGGGATCTTGATGAATTCAAGCACGCCGGGCAACAGCTCGCTGATCATGTAGGCCACGATGGCGTTCGATCCGAAGACGAGCCAGGGATAGACAAGCCAGGCGCTGCGACCTTTGCCCCAGCCAAAGCGCTCGACGGCGATGAAGGCCAGCGTCAAAACCAGAAGTGAATAACCAGCGGCGACCAGAACGTAGGAGCTGGTCCACATATTCTTGTTGAGCGGGAACCAGAGAGACCACAGGTAGCCGAGGGCCAGGCAACTCACTGTCGCGGCAGCAAGACCGAGAGCCTTTTGCTGGACGGTCCGCAACGAACCTGCGGCTGTGCGCTCGGCGCGCAGCCACAAACCGGCCAACAGGCCAAGCAGAGCTGTCCCGAGCGCGGGCAGATCGCTGAGCAGGCCTTCAGGATCGCGAACGTTGTGGGCATCGGGACCACCCCAGTCGAGATAGAGGTGGTGGGGCATGAGCAGGCGGTCGAGCCAGGAGACAAGGTTCATCCGCTGATCCATGAAAGGGAAGTCGCGCCCCGGCATGCCTGCGCCGGGAACTGGAACCCAACGAACCAGAACGTAGTAGCCGACGAGCGCAACAATGAGCGCAGCCACCTTGGTCCAGACACGCTGATCGAAGAGATAGAAGAGCCCGACGACGAGGTAGCAAACGGCAATTCTCTGCAGTACTCCGTAGAACCTCATCCCCTGCCAATGGAACAGCGGAAAGTTGTTCACCACCCAGCCCAGCGCAAACAGGATCACGGCCCGCTGTGCCGTATGCACGGCCAGTTGGGCTTTTGTGGCGCCGCGGGCGAGCCGGGATTCGAAGGCGAAGACGATGGAGGCGCCCATGACAAAGACAAATGTGGGGAAGACGAGGTCCGTTGCGGTCAGGCCAGTCCACGGCGCGTGGTTCATGAATCCCCACGAGCCCGGGCCGCCGTTGTTGTTCACCATGATCATGAAGGCGATGGTGATGCCGCGGAGCACATCAAGCGACAGAAGGCGCTTCGGTTTGGTGGGGGCCTCGAACGTGTTGGCCATTTTCTTCTCCAAAATTCGTGAACACAGGTACTGCCGAATTCCGCGGCTCGTGAATGCAGGGATTCGCGGTTGCGGGAATTCAGAACAACCCTACGCGCTCGGGGTGCACTCAGCCAAGGAAGAATATAGGACGGACGTGGTGAGCTACCAATTCCGCCCTGTCATTCCCTACGCCCTGCCTGCTAAACTCCCCCTTCAGCGAAAATACGTTCACGTCATAGCCGTTGACCGGAGGATCTGAATGCCAGAGTTTCAACCCTTTGTTGCCCCCAGCGAAAATCGACCGGAGTTCACTGTTCGCGCGCTGCTGCTGGGGTCGGTCTTCGGGATCATCTTCGGAATGGTGACCGTGTATGTAGGATTGCGCGCCGGGCTCACCGTTGCGGCTTCCATTCCCATCTCGGTGCTGTCCATCAGCATCCTGCGGGCGTTCGGGCGCGCATCGATTCTCGAGAACAACATTGTGCAGACGACGGGCAACGCGGGCCAGTCGATTGCCTCGGGCGTCATCTTCACGCTGCCGGCACTGGTCTTCCTCGGGTTCGATCTCGAGTACTCAAGGATCTTCATGCTGGCGCTCATCGGCGGATGGCTGGGTGTGCTGTTCATGATTCCGCTGCGCCGCCAGCTCATTGTGCAGGAACACGGAGCACTTCCTTACCCCGAAGGCACGGCCTGCGCCGATGTGCTGATCGCCGGTGAGAAAGGCGGATCGCTCGCCAGCCGCGTCTTCCTCGGTCTGGGCCTAGGCGGGCTCTATACCTTGTTTCAGAATGGAAACCTCTTCAAGGCGTGGCCGGAAGCGCCGGAGTATCGGTTCGACATGGGACCGCAGCATGTGATGAAGGGCGCTGAGATCAATGCCGATGCAACTTCGGAGTATCTCGGCGTGGGCTACATCATCGGGCCCAAGGTTGCAGGAGTGATCGTTGCGGGCGGTGTGTTTTCCTGGCTCGTTGTGATGCCGCTGATCTACTTTTTCGGCAAGGAAATCGGAAACCCGATATACCCAGGTCAAGTCCCCATCGGGCAGATGAGCCCGCCGGAGCTTTGGGCCACGTACATCAAGCCAATGGGCGCTGGCGCGGTGGCCGCTGCGGGCTTGATCACGCTCTTCAAAACTCTGCCCACGATTTGGGGGGCACTATCCGCGGGGTTCAAGACCATGCGTCCCGGCGCGGGGGGCGCGGCTGCCAAGCCGCTGCGCACCGAGAACGACCTCTCCATGGGCGTGGTGCTCGTTGGGTCGTTGCTGATTGTCCTTTTGATGTTCCTCTTTCTTGAGTTCAAGCCGGTGCCTGGAGCATTTGTAGGCTGGGCGGCCAACCTGGCGGCATCGCTGCTGGTGGTGATCTTCGGGTTCCTCTTTGTTACGGTGAGCTCGCGCATCGTCGGCCTGGTTGGCTCATCGGCCAGCCCGGTCAGCGGCATGACCATCGCCACGCTGATGGCAACGTCCGCGGTGTTCCTGGTGAACGGCTGGACCAGCCCGGCGTTTGGCGCGCTGGCCATCACGATTGGCGGCGTAGTGTGCATCGCAGCTTCGAATTCGGGCGACACCTCGCAGGACCTGAAGACCGGCTACATTATCGGCGCAACTCCGCGCGCGCAACAGCTTGCGCTGATGATCGGCGTGGTGGTTTCAACGGTCGTGATTGGGTTCACTTTGAACCTGATGAACACCGGGTTGCAGGAGTTCCATGCACAACCGCAGGCGTGGGATTTGAACGGGAATCATCCGGGAATCACGATCCAGGGCAATGAAAAACTTCCAGACCAGATTCGCGTGATGGCCGCAGACAACAGCGTTACCACGCATCAGCGCGGCGAGTACACCGTGCTGAACGCCATCGGGTCGTCCGAACTGCAGGATGGAAAGTACCTGTATTCGCCAGCCAGCGGAAAGATCGAGGTGCATTGGATTCAGGGGATCGGGAGCGCCAATGCGCCGGCGCCACAGGCAAAGCTGATGGCAACTGTGATCAACGGCATCCTCAGTAGAAAATTGCCGTGGGGCCTGGTGCTGCTCGGCGTGTGCCTGGTGATTGCCGTCGAACTGATGGGCATCCGGTCACTGACATTTGCTGTTGGCGCGTATCTGCCGATCGGGACGACGCTGCCCATCTTTATTGGCGGCGTGGTGCGATGGATGGTAGAGCGAGCAACGAAGAAGACCGGCGAAGAAGACGCAGAGAGCGAGATCTCTCCGGGCTCCCTCTTTGCTTCCGGGCTGATTGCAGCGGGCGGAATCGTCGGCTTGATTGGCGTTGCGCTCAAGGCCTACGAATCGACTGTCGGCAAGGGCGACATTCTCAACTTCCCGACTACATTCCTCTCCCACGACTGGGTGAGCGTGCTGGGATTTGCGGCGCTGGCATTTTCGCTCTACTACTTTGCGCGGAAGCCGCTGAAGAAATAGCGCGACGGCGGGCAAAGGCTGGGTCCCGATTGATGTATGATGATTGATGCGTGATGCATTGCATCACCGGGAGCCTCGCCATGCGTACCACCATCGCCATTGACGACGACATTCTTGCTGCGGCCAAAGAAATAGCTGCTGCGGAGCAGAAAAGCGTCGGGAAAGTGATCTCCGCTCTGGCGCGTAACGGCATGAGGCCCATCAACGCCGCGCGAAAGACGCGCAACGGAATTCCGCTGCTCGCTGTCCGTCCCGGCGCGACTCGCGTGACCTCAGAACTGGTGCGCCAATTGCAGGAAGAATTGCAGTGAGCAGCGCAACCCGCTACCTACTCGATGTAAATGTCCTCATTGCGCTGATTGACCCCGCACACGTCCGCCATGATGATGCTCATCATTGGTTTGCGGCCAAAGGCAAGAAGGCATGGGCAACCTGCCCAATTACTGAAAACGGCGTGTTGCGTATCGTCGGCAGCTCCAGGTATCCCTCGTCGCCCGGAAACCCCGCAGCGGTCGCGGAGATTCTCCTCGTTCTGAGGAATCTCGGGTCTCACGAATTCTGGCCTGATGATATTTCACTGCTCGACCCAACCACAGTTGACACAGCTCGCCTCCTCAACTCAGCGCAGGTCACAAACACCTATCTACTCGCCATGGCAAAGGCGCATGATGGCCAACTCGCAACATTTGACCGCCTCCTCGTGGCTGACGCCGTTGTGAGCGGCTCATCAGCTTTGCACCAAATCCGCTAGAAAGCTCCCAGGCGGGTCGGTTCCAGGCTTGCGGCGGCACGAAACCAAGCTTGCATGCCGCTCAAGCTCCATCCCCATCCACACCTCAGGCGCCAAGCATCGCGGGTATCAGCCGAAAACCTTATCATTCCAATTGGAGGGCAAACGCAATGAATCTCTCAGGCAACACCATCCTCATTACCGGCGGCGGATCGGGCATCGGACGCGGCCTGGCTGAAGCCTTTCACGCTCTGGGCAATCAGGTAATCATTTCCGGGCGACGCCGCGAGATGCTGGACGAAACCACGCAGGCTAACCCCGGCATGAAGTCGCTTACGGTCGACATAGCGGATGCGGCCGCCATTCGCACATTTGCCGCGCAAGCAGTTGAACAGTTCCCTGCCCTGAATGTGCTCATCAACAATGCCGGCATCATGCGCGCTGAAAAGCTCACCGCCCAGCAGGCTGACCTGGCGGACGCCGAAGCTATCGTGGCGACGAACCTGCTTGGCCCCATTCGGCTGACCGCGGCCTTGCTGCCTCATCTTCTGAAGCAATCTTCTGCCGCAATCATCAATGTGTCTTCCGGGCTGGCTTTCGTGCCGCTCGCCTTCACTCCGACCTACTGCGCTACGAAGGCCGCGATTCATTCTTATTCGCAGTCGCTGCGTTATCAGTTGAAGTCCACACCGGTGGAAGTGATTGAGCTGCCGCCGCCTTATGTGCAAACGCACCTGATGGCCGGGGCCGATGACCCCCGCGCCATGCCTCTGAACGATTTCATCAAAGAAGTGATGCAGATCTTCAAGACGCAACCTACGCCCAGCGAAATCGTCGTGGAGAAGGCAAAGGGACTGCGCAATGCGGAGCGTGAAAACCGCTACGATGGGACCTTCGCGGGCATGAACGCGGGCTGGGAGTAGCGGTTGACGAGTTTCGCGAGGGCTTGAAGAAGAATGTCAGTGATAAAGCAGGAAGAAGTCGATAGCGCGCAGCAGTTCGCGAGCGACAACTACGCGGGAATCTGCCCGGAGGCATGGTCGGCGCTGGAGGCAGCGAACGTTGGCCATGCCACGGCATATGGCGACGACGCGTGGACTGCACGCGCGGCTGACGAGTTTCGGTCGCTGTTTGAAAAGGACCTTGAGCTGTTTTTTGTCTTCAACGGGACGGCCGCAAACTCGCTGGCGCTGGCTTCGCTGTGCCAGTCGTACCACGGGGTGATCTGCTGCGACTCGTCGCATGTGGAGACGGACGAGTGCGGTGCGCCGGAGTTTTTCTCGAACGGCTCTAAGCTGCTGGTAGCTGCGGGGCGCGATGGCAAGCTGACTCCGGAAGCAATTCATGAGCTGGCTACAAGGCGAACCGACATTCACTACCCCAAGCCGCGGGTGGTGACGATTACCCAGCCAACCGAACTTGGCACGGTGTACACGGCGGCTGAGATCAAGGCGATCTCTGCCGCGTGCAAGGCGCACAGGCTCTGGCTCCACATGGATGGAGCGCGATTCGCCAATGCGTGCGCAACTCTCGGGTGCTCGCCGGCTGAGCTGACCTGGAAGAGCGGCGTGGATGTGCTGTGTTTCGGCGGCACCAAGAACGGGATGGCGGCGGGCGAGGCTGTGTTGTTTTTCGACAAGGCTCTGGCTGTGGATTTTGACTACCGCTGCAAACAGGCCGGACAACTTGCATCGAAGATGCGATTTCTGGCTGCGCCGTGGGTGGGCATGCTGGAAACCGGGGCATGGCTGAAGAACGCCGCGCATGCGAACCGCTGTGCGAGTTATTTTGCCGAGCGTATTGCGGCGATTCCCAATATTCGAATCTCTGCCCCGGTTGAGGCTAATTCAGTGTTCATCACGACATCGGATGAAGTGCTCGGTCGGATTCGCGCGCGCGGATGGCGGTTCTACACGTTCATCGGCGGCGCAGCGCGGTTCATGTTTGCCTGGGACGCGGACATGGAGCGGGTGGATGCGCTGGCAACCGACGTGAAGGCTTGCGCGGTAGCTTAGTGATCTGGCCCAAAAGCCGACCTCGCATCCCACCCAGATTGCTCTCTTCTACACCCGCGCCGTGTTGCGCCTGCGGAAGACCACCTGCAACTCGCGCCGCCAGTGTTCGCCGAGAGCGAGCAACTCCCACTCCACTGCGGGCGAAAGGTATCGCAAAACCGGCTCGTTCGCGGGGTGGATGCGGAGGGCAGGGGCAGCGAGCAGCAAGCGCGGCTCGAGCGCAGAGACCTCCGTTCCTGCGAAGTAGCCCTGCCGCTCGAATGCAGAAATGGCGCGACCGCCAGCCGAGATAGGCTGGCGATCCGCATTGAGAGCGCGCACGCGAATCCAGTAGTCGAGCGCCTGTAGCGGTAGGTGGAGGTCTTCGTCGGCCTTGAGCTCGATGACGGTCAGGCGGCTGGCGCGGTCGAGCGTGAGCAGGTCGAGCATGCCGCGATCGCCGACGGAGATGGCCGGAACCTGAGAGAACAGCAGATCGCCGCGCAGGCCGGGCAGAAGCTCGGGCAGCTCAGCGCGAAGCCGCGACTCAAGCCAGCGCTCGGGCTGCATGCGAAAGAGGGGATCGGTATGAATGCCGTCAGGCCGTCGACTCTGAAACAGCCGCGCCAGCATCTCGGCGCACGCCGCCTCGTTCTCTTCGGTCAGCGGCGTCTCGTGCGCGCCCGCGCCGAAGGTGACTTCATCCCGGCGTGAGAACGAGTGGGTTGAAACACCATGACGGACGCGCGCGAACTCCAACCCATGGAGAAGCAGCCCAACGTCCGTAGAGGATTTGACATGAACCTCAACCCTGCCGTGCGCGGCAGCGGGGACGAGCGCAAGCAGCTTCTCGATACCAGCGGCACAGCGTTCCCGCGCAGCCTGAGCGTCGAAGGCATGCACCAGTCGCGACTCAAGGTTCCCTGTGTCGCGAAAGTCGACCAGCGTAAGCTCTTCGCTGCGCTCGTCGAGGGTGTAAAGCTCGAACTTTGCGGCGACGTGGTTGAGCCATGCCATGCGTTCCGCCGTGGTGCGCCACGCGCCCGCAGGCACAACCACCTTGAGGCCGCCCACATGGCTGCGGCCATCGCTCTTCTGGCGGCAATGATCGAGCCAAAGAATGCCGAGGGTGAGAATGCCATCGACCATGGCGGACGACTCGGCTTCAGCAACGCCGATGACCGCATCGACGCCGGTGCCAAGCATGAGCCTGCCGCGGACATAAGCCGGGCCGAAGCTGTGTTCGAGATCCATGGCCGAACGAAACCCATCGACCTTGGCGCCAATGAAGTTTCTGCCCAGCACCCGCTCGAGGAGGCGAAGGTAGTTCTTGCGGGCTGCGTCGCGAGCGGTGGGGGTGCGACGGTCGTTGGTGGGAACCAGTTCGAGTGCCTGGGGCTTGGCGACACCCATGCGCCGCGTGAGAATGCGCAGGCAATGGGCGCGGTGCTGGAGGTCGACGACGGTGCGGATGAGGTTGCGCTCTTCGCTCCACATCTGCAACAGGCAGCGCCCATGTTGCTCGCTCACTGAGAAGCGGGCCAGTCTCATGTCGAAGAGCACACGCCCATCCTCGAGCAGTGCGGCGGAAGGGTGGTCGGCCAGATACTCTTCGAGAACTTCTGCAAGCTGCGTCGGAGACACGGCTTTCGCGGCGTTTGATTGGGTCTCGGCGGCGATGCGAGAGCTTGCGGTCACACAGGCATTACCAACCCTGGCGGGCGCGGAGCGCGGTGATGTGGGCTACATGATGGCGGGAGTGCCAATCGTAGATGGCAAGCCCGACGGCCAGGGTTTGCTTTCCATTTTCGGGGTGGTTGTAGCCTTTGCTGAAGTCTTCGCCGGACATCGACTCAAGCAGAGAGACCCAGCGAGCGTGCAGCGCGGTGATCAGAACCAGAGATACATCGATCGGCATGCGGCTGTCAGCGAGTTTGGCCCAGGCGGCTTCTTCGTAGGGCTTGATGGTTGGCCAGTCCTCTGTGAGCGCGAGCTTGAATCGGATGTAGGAGTTGGCGTGACTGTCGGCAACGTGATGCACAAGCTGGCGCATCGTCCAGCCGCCCTCGCGATAGGGGGTGTCGAGCTGGGCGTCATCCAAGCCCGCAACAGCCGCGGTCAGGCGTTCGGGCAGCTCTCGAAGAACCTGAATATGAGCGGCGCGAGCATCCGGGCCACTGTTGGCGGGCATGCAAAAGCGCCCAATCGGATAGCGGAGATCATCCAATTCAGTCATGGCGGAACCTTAGCGCAGAATTTTAGAAGGCCTTTGCTGGGGAATGAAGCGACCTGCGACCGGTGCGGCTATGTTGCCGCGCTCGGAACGGCGGGGCCTGACGGCAGAAAATTGCGCGGAAGGCCCGGCCAGGTCTTAGGCGTGGTGATGAACCACGTGATGTGCGGCTGCGTGATGGTGGTGGTGGTGGTGATGCCTGGAGGCAGCGAAAGCCGGGCTTGCAAACATCATCAGGAGGAGTGAGGCTGCGAAAAGCTTCTTCATGGGTCGAATGTAGCACGATTGGCAACGCTCGAAAAGACCGTCGCGTGATTGGCACCAAGAGAGGAAACGTGCCGGCCGGCGCGGGCGCAGTGGGGAACGCTCCGGGCATGGGCGGTACTCCGAAAGAGTAGACTGGAGAGACGATGAGCGTTCCTCAGACTTCACCGCAGCCGGGCCACAAGCAGTACTTTTTTCAGAAGTTTGGCATCACGGAGCGGCTGCTGGAACGCTGCCTGGGCGAGGCGCTCTCGGCGGGTGGCGACTACGCAGACCTCTACTTTGAATCGGTTACGGCGACTGCCCTTGGCGTGGACGAGCAGATTGTGAAGTCCGCTAGCCAGGGCACAAGCGCCGGCTGCGGGGTGCGCGTTCTCTCAGGCGAGCGGACGGGCTACGCCTACACCGACAACCTGAGCCCGGAACGGCTGCTGCACGCCGCGCGGACGGCGGCGCTGATCGCCTCAGGGCCGGCCAAGGAGACGGTGCAGGGATTTGTCGAGACGCCGATGGCCGATCTTTATCCGGTGCCGATGGGCGGGTTCTCGCTGGACTTGGCGGCACGGCTGGAGTTGATCTTGCGGGCCGATCGCGCGGCGCGGGCCTACGATCCGCGGATCGTGCAGGTAAGGTCGAGCTACTCGGAGGAGGTGCGGCGCATCCTGATTGCGGCTTCCGACGGTGCCTTTGCCAGCGACACCCAGCCGCTCTGCCGCCTCAACGTGTTTGTGATCGCCAAGGAAGGCGCGAACACGACCAAAGGGTCAACCGGAGCGGGTGGCCGCGCTGGGCTGGAGCAATTCGTCGGGAGCAAAAGCCCGGAGCATCTGGCACAGGAGGCCGCACGCGGCGCGATCTTGCAGCTCGGCGCGGTGGCTGCTCCTGCCGGCGAGATGGAAGTGGTGCTGGGGCCGGGGTGGCCGGGGATTCTGCTGCATGAGGCGGTGGGCCATGGGCTCGAAGCCGACTTCAATCGCAAGAAGACGTCGGCGTTTGCCGGGCTGATCGGGCAATCGGTGGCGAGTTCGAAGGTGACCGTGGTGGACAACGGGACTATGACCGGGCGGAGGGGATCGTTGAATGTTGATGACGAAGGCTCTGCCACGCAGGAGACGGTGCTGATTGAAAACGGCGTGTTGAAGGGTTATTTGACCGACAAGCTCTCGGCACGACTCACCGGAGCGGCCAACACTGGCTCGGGTCGGCGCGAGAGCTACCAGTGCATTCCCATGCCGCGCATGACCAACACCTACATGCTGGCCGGCGAAGACGAACCCGACGACATCATCCGCTCGGTCAAGCGCGGACTCTATGCCGTGAACTTTGGCGGAGGCCAGGTGGACATAACGAACGGGAAGTTTGTCTTCTCTGCCTCTGAGGCCTACCTGATCGAAGACGGCAAGATCACTGCGCCTGTGCGGGACGCAACGCTGATCGGCAACGGGCCCGAGGCGCTGAAGTATGTGTCGATGGTGGGCCACGACCTGAAGCTGGACGAGGGCATCGGCACATGCGGCAAAGACGGGCAGAGCGTGCCGGTGGGCGTGGGTATGCCAACCATCAAACTCGACAGGATGACGGTGGGGGGGACTGGGCGGTAGCGAGGGCTCTGCAGAATTTCTGCGTATATCTCAAATTTGAGATATACTGAAGCCGTGTGCTGGCAAGTGGAAGTCCTAAACGACACGGTTGCGAAAGAGATTCGGTCTCTTCCGGCAGACATGCATGCCAGGTTTCTCCGCATTTCGCTGCTAATTGAGCAGGCGGGCCTGGAAACCATGCGCGAACCACAGGTGAAGCATCTTGAAGGCAAGATTTGGGAAATGCGGATGACGGGCCGGGACGGAATTGCACGGGCACTTTATTTGACCAGAATTGGCCGGCGTGTGGTGGTGTTAAGAGTGTTTATCAAGAAAACGCAAAAGACGCCGAATTCTGAGATTGAAATTGCAAAGCGGCGAGCAAAGGAGATTGTATGACTATTCCCTTGAAAGAATTCATGGCGAAGTCTCTTGCTGACCCAGAAGTCAAGCGGGAGTTTGACGCGCTCGAAGCTGAGTTTGCAATTGCGTCCGAGTTGATTCGGGCGCGAGCGCGGGCTGGCCTCTCGCAGGCTGAGTTGGCTGAGCGAATGGGCACCAGCCAGTCTGCCATTGCTCGGCTTGAAAGCGGCCGGACTTTGCCCAGTGCGAAGACGCTGATCCGCTTTGCCGAGGCCACCAAATCGAAAGTGGAGCTGCGGCTGACGGCGGCGTGAAGAGCGCAATGAATATCGTAAATTCCCAATTGAGTTTGCGAGAGAAGCTCATGCTTCAGATTCTGGGTTATGCCTTCACCGCGCTCCTTTTGCTTCCGTTTGTTTTATTCATGGAACGCAAAGAGATTGATCGTAGTGGCTATCTACCACATTGGCATAGGGTTGATGTCTACATCAAAGGCGATTGGCTAGACGGCGAGGATCGAGTTTGTTCCGGTATCCAGGATCAGCCTGAAAACGGTCCCTCGAAACAACTAAGCGATCTCCATTGTCCGGCTCAACCGGACGGACCTTTTGCAAACAGTTTTGACGCCAGTCAGTATTCAACGCACAACCTATCCGTTCTGTTTTGGGGAAGAATATCGCGCCCAGGAATCAGCTACGCCGATGAACTTTCCGGCGCGAGATTCTCGTGGAATTGCACTCGAAGTGACGATAGGTTCGTTTGTCGGGCAAGAAACTAATTTGCGTAGACGCTATGACCATTCCATTCGAAGAAATCAAGGCTGAGTCGCTGGCCGATCCTGAGGTCAAGCGGGAGTATGACGCACTGGCGGCCGAGTTTGCGGCATTGGCGGAATCCATCCGAGCGAAACTAGCGAAGAAGGCTAAGCGACAGGCCTCAAGCCGCGTCCTCAAGCTTGACCGTCACGCGCCGCCCCAGCGCTGAAGCAATATTCACCAGCGCATCAATGGAAAACTTCGAGATGCGTCCACGCAGTAGATCGTTGATGCGGGGCTGGGTCACGCCACATCGCTTCGCAGCCTCGGCCTGCGTCCAGCCATTTTCTTTGATGATTTTTTCGACCATCATCATGAGGTCCGACCGCAGGGTCAGATTCGCTGCCTCTTCCGGTGTATCGGCAAGAGCATCCCAGACATTCTCGAATTGTTCAAATCTCAGCTTTCCCATCATCGACCTCGCATCAATTGCCGGAACCGCTCGCGTGCAATCTCAACATCGCGCTGCGAAGTAGTCCTGGTCTTCTTCTGGAATGCGTGGAGCACATACACTGCCTACTCCAACCGAGCCAGGTACACCACGCGGTAGGCCCCTGATTCCCCCGAGATGCGGATTTCCTCTACACCCGGTCCAATCGGATGCATTGGTTTGAAATCCTCAGCCTGGAGCCCGTCTTGTATCCGCTCCAGCTGATACCCAGCTTCCTGTCGAGCATCTCTTGGAAACTCCCGAATTACACTTCGAGAATCGCCCAAGAAGCGTACCACTTTCATACACGCATTATATCCATACCGATATAAAGACGCAAATCCACAGACCCTGACTCTGTGTCACCCCAAATGGGAGCCGCGCAACGCAAACAAGTTAAACTGAAACCAGGAGGAAACCGCCATGACGTAGGTACGCAACTGCGACCTGGAGTTTGTCATGAGCCGTTCCTTCCGCCGCCCCTACGCGGCGATTACTGGCACTGCGAGCGCGAAGAGCGACAAGCAGCTGGCCCACCGCGGCGTTCGCCGCAAACAGAATCTCATTATCAAGACGTGTCTCGATTTCGAGAATCTGCTGCTTCCGCATGTCCTTGAATGCCCGTGGAACAACACGTGGAGCTGGGGGCGCGATGGTTCGCAGCATTATCTCGGTTCCATGCGCGCCGCACCAGAAAACGATTCCAGCCTGAAGTACTACCTGAAAATGTTGCGCAAGTAGGTGGTGGGCGCTCGCTCCCGGCAGCGTACCGCGTCATTTTGTTACTGTTGACCCATGGCAGAACTCGCAAACCAAACTCAAGCTGAGGCGATCCAGAATTCGCTTGCCCAAACTGAACCAATTGACATGGAAGCGCTAGCCGCGGACGTGGTAGCGCTGGCCATGAAGGCCGGGGCCAGCGACGCCGAGGCTGTGGTGCGCGAGGGCGACGAGTTCAGCGTGAACGTGCGCATGGGCCAGGTGGAGACGCTGAAGGAGTCGGGATCGAGGGCGCTGGGGCTGAGGGTTTTTCTCGGCAACCGATCAGCATCCTCGTCGACGAGCGATTTCACGCCGGAGGGCATTCGCCAGTTGGTGGAAGGAGCCGTGGCGCTGGCCGGGGTGACGGAAGAAGATCCTTTTGCCGGCATGCCGGAGACAGCGGAGTTTGGCTCGGCTGGCGGTGATCTGCATTTGAGCTACGACGACGTCTACTCGCTTAGCGGGCCAGAGCGCATTGAGTGGGCGCGCCGCGCCGAGGCAGCCGCGTTGGCCGCCGACAAGCGCATCACCAACTCCGACGGCGGCAGCTTTGATGCGGCCACGGGCCGCAAGGTTCTGGCCAACTCGCGGGGATTCGTTGGCAGCTATCGGACCAGCTACGCTGGCGTTTCGGCTGCGCCGCTGGCGATGGAAGCAGATGGCAAGATGCAGCGCGACGGGTGGTGGAGTTCAGCGCGAAGCTTTGCGCACCTCGACACGCCGGAAGCAGTCGGAAAAGAAGCGGCGCGGCGGGCCTTGCGTCGGCTCGGCGCACGGCGCGTGAAGACGCAGCAGGTGCCGATTATCTTCGCACCAGAAGTAGCGCGGTCGCTGATCGGGTCCGTCTTTGAGGCTGCTTCAGGGGACTCGATCTGGCGTCATGCGTCGTTTCTGGCCGGCAAGCTGGGAGAGCAGATCGCCTCCTCTTCGCTGACCCTGATCGACGACAACCTGATGCTGTTGCCGACTGGCGCGGGCGGATTCGGGACATCGCCATTTGATGGTGAGGGGCTGCCATCGCGGCGAACTGTTGTGGTGCAGAATGGCATTCTCGAAAACTACCTGCTGAATACATACAGCGCACGCAAGCTGGGGATGAAGTCGACGCACAACGGTTCGCGAGGGCTGGCGGGAACGCCGGGCATCGGCTGCGGGAATCTCTACCTGGAGCCGGGCACGCAGACGCCGGAGCAAATCATCGCTGAGGTGGACGCCGGGCTCTATGTGACCAGCCTGATGGGGTTTGGCGTGAACGTGGTGACGGGCGACTACTCGCGCGGCGCGACCGGCCTGTGGATTGAGAAGGGCGAGCTGACCCACGCGGTGGAAGAGGTGACGATCGCCGGCAACCTGGCTGAGATGCTCTTGCATGTGACTGCTGTCGGGAATGACCTTGTGTTTCGCGGGTCGGTGGCGAGTCCTACGCTGCGGATCGACGGTATGACGATTGCCGGAGCCTGAACTGGGACGCACTATGCCCAACCTGCCGCACACTCTTCCGTTTGATCCCGCAGATGCTAAAGCCGCGCTTGGCCAGCTTCCCACGTCGGCTTCCGTCTTCGCTCTCTACGGCGCAAACGCGCACGCGGAGCCGTACATCGGGCGGACACCGAACCTGCGCGGGCGGCTGGAGCGGCTGCTGCAGGCTTCCCCGAAACATCCGCGGCGGCTGCAATTGGCGGGGCGGGTCCGGCGCATTGAGTGGCGGCTGACCGGCTCGGATTTTGAGTCTCTCCTCACGCAGTTTTCCCTCTTGGTAGAGATTTACGGCGAGAAGGCACTGAAGCGGATGCACCTCGGTGCGCCTGCGTTTCTGCGCTTCCACGGCAGCAATCGCTATCCGCGCATCACGGTGACCAACCGGCCAAGCCAGCGTGATGCCGATTGGAGCTACGGGCCCTTCCCTTCCCGCGCCGCTGCCGAGCGGTATGCCGATGAGGCGCTGAAGCTGTTTCTGTTGCGCAGGTGCGTGGAGGAGCTGGACCCGAATCCGGAGCATCCGGGGTGTGTCTACAGTGAGATGAAGATGTGCCTGGCGCCCTGCTACCAGGGCTGCACGGACGAGCGCTACAGCGAGGAGTCGGAGGCGGTGGAGCGGTTTCTAGCGACGCGCGGTGAGAGCCGGTTGGTTACGCTGCGGACACAGCGTGAAGAAGCCTCCGCGAATCTTGAGTTCGAAGCCGCGGCGAGCATTCATTCACAAGTCCAGCGGGTTGAGACCGTCCGCGGGTTGGCCGCAGAACTGGTTCGTCCCATGAGCCGGCTGCGGGCGCTGATCCTTCAGGCGTCTGCCGCGCCCAATGAGGTGGCTGTGTTTGTCTTTGAAAGCGGCAGTCTGCGCGGGCCGGTGGGATTCTCGACCCTGGGGATGCGGATTCAGAATGAGCAGTCTGGATCGAGTTCGCTCTACGCGCAGCCGATTGCGATTGAGCCGGTGGTGGAGGAACAGGGAACAGAAAACCCCGAAGGCTCGGCGGTTGACGCCCAGGCCGCCGAGCACAATTCTCACGCCGATGCGCGGCCGAAAATCACGCGAGGAGTTCTTGAGACGCGGCTTCAAGAAGCTCTAGCCTCGCTCGCAGAAAACTCTGCCCCGCCCTCAGCGACGGAGCGGCAGGGGCATCTGGCGCTGCTGAAGCGCTGGTACTACCGGCCCGAGGTGCGGCGGGTGGGCGAGGTTTTCTTCCCAGGCGAAGACGGCGCGTGGCCGACGCGGGCGATTTTGCGGGGCATCGGGCGCGTAGCGGCGAAATCGTTGGGGGCATCACTGGCGTTCGGGCCCGAGCAGGCGCAGAATTCTCAGTAGCAAACCATGACACGGCAAAACCGTTTCCGCGCAATCCTTACAGAGGGCCGCTGCACGCATGGCCCGGGGCGGGCCTTCGATGCGGCGGTGATGGTGCTGGAGGAGCCGCGCCTTGGGCGGCAACTTATCGAGTGCCTGTGGGATGAGGATGAGGCTGTTGCAGGCCGGGCGGCGGACGCGCTGGAGACCGTGGTGGGCGAGCACCCGCAGCTGACGCAGCCGTGGAAGGAAGAGTTGCTGGGACTGCTGGTGGAGTCACGGGGACTGAAACTGCGCTGGCATTTGGTGCTGATTGTGACCAAGCTGAAGCTGACGCGGCAGGAGTGCAGGCGCGCGGCGGAGGTGTTCACGGGCTGGCTCGACGACCGGAGCTCGATTGTGAAGACCTGCGCCATGCAGGGGCTGGCCGAGCTGACACTTCAGGACGCGTCGATGAGAGATGACGTGCTGGACCTGCTGCGCGAGTTGACGCGCTCGGGTACGCCGGCCATGCGTGCGCGCGGGCGCCATCTGCTCAAGGCGATGGAGTTGGGCTGCGACCTGACCTGGAAGCGCATCCGAATGGAGGCCAGGCAGGCTGCCCGGCTGGTACGCTGAGCGGCTGGGGTCGCAGCTTTGGACGGCGCGCGCGGGAGTCGCCTAGAATTGGGAGGGTTTTTTCGGGGTGAATTATGGCTCCGGCAGGAAACGTTTACAGATTGGCGAAGAAAGCGAGGCACCAGCAGATGAGCGCAAAGGTCTTAAGGATGCGGGGGATTGCCGTGGCAGCGCTGGCGATCCTGCTTGGCGGCACGGCGTTCGCACAGAGCAATCCCTTCGTCTTCGAGCGCGACGGACGGGTGATCTCGCTGGTGCCTTACGCGCCAAACATTGTACGGGTGACCATCAGCCGCGACAAGGCCGCGGCGGTAAGCGGGCCGGGGTATGGAATCATTGCCGAGCCCAACGCTGGAGGATGGACTCGCGAGAAGGATGCCGAAGGAAACGACGTGTTTCGTTCGGCGCGGATGGTGGTGCACTTAGAGCCGAGAAGCCAGCCGCAGAAAATGCCGCTGGATACGCTGAACATGCAGTTGCGCGAGATCTACTTTGGCGCCGGAAATGGGGGCCCGAGTCCGCGCGAAGATGCGTTGGAGATTAGCACACCAACCGGGAAGCCGCTCGTCGATATGCGCTCGTGGTCGATGCAGCGGAGCCGAATTACCGATGCCGCAACCGATCAGGCCAACGCTCCGCAAGCAGATAAGGACGGTCCAGCCTACAAGGTCGCGTCGGTATTCGATTCCGGCGCGGACGAGCATTACTACGGGCTGGGCCAGCAACAGCAGGGCTGGATGGACCTGCGCGACCACCAGATCAAGTGCTGGCACGACTACGGCGCGCCCGGGGGCGAGTCGGTCTGCGTGCCGTTCCTGGTCTCGAGCCGGGGCTATGGCCTGCTGTGGGATAACCCCTCGAAGACGACCATCGATCTGGGATTCAACGGACGGAATGTGTGGTCGTCTGAAGTGGGCGACCGCGTTTCTTACTTTGTGATCGCCGGCGACACGAGCGATGAAATCTATTCCGGCTACCGTCTGCTCACGGGAGTAACGCACATGCTTCCGCGGGGAGTCTACGGATATATCCAGAGCAAAGCGATCTATCCCACGCAGGAGCAAGCCCTGGCCATCGCCAAGGGCTATCGCGACCGCAAGCTGCCGCTCGACGGCCTGGTGGTCGACTTCCTGAACGGTACGAAGCAGGGCGAGATGGACCTCGACCCTGCCCGCTGGCCCGATCCGGCGGCGATGAACAAGCAACTGCACGAGATGGGCATCAAGACCGTGCTGAGCGTGTGGCCGCACTACGCCCCAGGAACCCAGTTCTACGACATGCTGAAGGACAAGGGCTGGCTGATCTCCGCGCGGGACGGAAAGCCAGACATGGGTTGGGGCCACAACGTAATTGGGCCGAACCTGGATACTACAAACCCCGAAGCGGGCCGCTGGTTCTGGGAGAAGATTCGCGACCGCTTCGTGAAGGCCGATGGTTTCGATTACATCTGGCTCGATGAGACAGAGCCGGACTACCCGCCGGAAAACGATATTTTCTTTGTCGGCTCGGGACCCCGCTACTTCAACATCTATCCGCTGTTCCACACCGCATCGGTGTATGAGGGGTTCCGGCGTGACTATGGCGACAGCCGCAGGGTGATGATCCTGGCGCGTGCGGCCTACACGGGGGCACAGCGCAACGGCACAGTCTTCTGGTCGAGCGACATTTACGCAACATGGAACATGCTCAAGCGGTCCGTTCCTGCGGGGCTGAACTTTGCGGCAACTGGACTGCCTTATTGGGACACCGACATTGCGGGGTTCTTTGCACCTGCGCTTCCGGCGGACTATCACGCACCGCATAAGCCGCTCATCGATGGGTCCGACGCGCTCGACACAATCTCGAATTATGAGGACTACCCAGAGCTGTTTGTGCGGTGGTTTGAGTGGGGCGCGTTTCAGCCGGTGATGCGCGCGCACGGTGAACGGAAACACAACGAAGTTTGGGCGTATGGCAAGCAGGCAGAGCCGATCCTGTCGAAGTATCTCAGGCTGCGCTATACCTTGCTGCCCTACACGTATTCGGCCGCGTACAAGAGCTATCAGACGGGCGCGCCTTACATGCGAGCGCTATTCATGGACTTCCCGAACGACGCGAAGGCGGCCAACATTCCCGACGAGTACATGTACGGTCCGGCGTTCCTGGTGGCCCCGGTGACTGAGCAAGGCGCGACCAAGCGAAGTGTCTACCTGCCTGCGGGATGCGACTGGTACAACTACTGGACCAACGAGCGGCTGCACGGAGGACAGACGATTGAGGCCGACGCGCCCATCGATACGCTGCCGCTGTTTGTGCGAGCCGGAAGCATTGTGCCGCTGGGCTCGGCGGTGCTGAGCGCCGATGAGCCGCAGTCTATCGCGTCGGTCCGCGTTTATCCGGGGGCCGATGGCAGCTTCACACTCTTCCAGGACGACGGCACGACCTACGCCTACGAAAAGGGCGCAGGCTCGGTCACGAAGCTGAACTGGAATGACACATTACACAAACTGACCCACGAAGGTCCGGCGGCGTGGAGCGGGCCGGATGCGGCAGAAGTGAGGGTGGTAGGCAGATAAGTGGGCGCGGAGGAGCTTGGAGGCCGCAGAAGTCGGGTGGATTTCGAGGCGCACGACCGGCAACTCCGATGGGCGCAGATGGAGAGCTTTGGAGAAGCCTCCCGGCTGATACACTTGCCGCATCGGGAACGAACCCGGTCCCCCACTTTGGAACCCACTATGGTCGAGCTACTTCCATCCATCCTTTCCGCGGATTTTGCCCATCTGGCTGACCAGGTGGCGGCGGCTGAGCGCGGCGGCGGCACCACCATCCACGTGGACGTGATGGACGGGCATTTTGTACCCAACATCACGCTGGGGCCACCGGTGGTGAAGAGCCTGCGCAAAGCCACCAACCTGCCTCTCGACTGCCACCTGATGATCGACAACCCCAATGATTTCATTGCGGCGTTTGCCGATGCCGGGGCCAACTGGGTGAGCGTCCACTACGAGGCATGCCCTCACCTTCACCGGACATTGGAGCTGATCATCCACCATGGCATGAAGGCGGGGGTGGTGCTGAATCCGGCCACGCGGGTGGATCTGATCTCGAATATTCTGCACATGGTGCATCATGTGCTGATCATGAGCGTGAATCCGGGTTTCGGCGGGCAGCAGTTCATTCCCTTCTCGCTCGACAAGATCCGGCGCCTGGCGGAGTTGCGAACCGAGCTAGGCTTGCAGTTTAAGATTGAAGTGGATGGCGGTGTGGCTCACGATACGGTGGCCCAGGTCGTCAAAGCAGGAGCAGAGCTGCTTGTGGCCGGTAACGCGGTGTTTGGCGCCGGTGAGCCGGAGCGGGATGCTCGTGGCCTGTTGGCGGCGGCTCGCGCGGCTGCCGGCGAGTAAAATTGAATGTACAGGAAACGGCGATTCACGGGCCTCAAGGGTCGGCGCCGCATCGAGGTTGTATGAACCGGTTTGTTCCCAAGTTTGCCGCGCTCGCCCTGGCGGTGTTCGTTCTGGCTGGAATTTTGGCTGGACCCTCCGCGCACGCAACTGATCGGCTGAAGAAAAAGAAGAAGCAGACGGACTTGAGCGCCAACCCGCTGGCCGCCGTAGACTCCAAGCAGCCCGATAAGGAACTCTTCGACAAGGCGATGGTGGCCATGAAGAAGGGCCGATTTGACGTTGCGCGGCTCGATCTGCAGACCATGCTCAACACCTATCCGGAGTCGGAGTTCCGGATGCGCGCCAAGCTGGCCGTGGGCGACAGCTGGTTCAAAGAGGGAGGAGCCGCGGCCTTGACTCAGGCCGAAGCCGAGTACCAGGACTTCATCACCTTCTTTCCCAACGCGCCGGAAGCAGCCGAAGCGCAGATGAAGGTGGCCGACATCTACTACCAGCAGATGGAGAAGCCCGACCGCGACTACAACGACACGCAGCGCGCCGAGCAGGAATACCGGAAGATGATCAACATGTTTCCGGACTCAACGCTGGTGCCGCGGGCCAAGCAGAAGCTGCGCGACGTGCAGGAGGTTCTGGCCGAGCGCGAGACCGAGATCGGGCTGTTCTACGGGAGCCGTGAGGACTTCAACGCGGCGATCGCGCGCCTGGAGACGGTTGTAGACACCTATCCGCTCTACTCCAAGAGCGACCAGGCACTGCTCGGCATCGGCGATGCTTATGCAGGCCTATCGAAGAACATCCAGGCCTCCAAGCTCGCTGGTGCAATGAAGGAGCGGCTTGTCGCCGTCTATATGGACAAGGCCGCGGACGCTTACGCCAAGGTGATTACGCGCTATCCCATGGCGCCACATGTGGACGATGCACGCGACCGCCTGGTGGCCATGAATAAACCGATTCCCGAGCCGACCCAGGAGGCTGTAGCCGAGAGCGATGCTGAAGAACGCAGCCGCCAGCCGCTGCGCTTCACCGATAAGACGCTCGACATCATCAAGCACGGGCCTATGGTGGTCGAGGCTGTTCACGTCGGCGATCCCTCGCTTGACGATCCAAAGCGGACAACCGCGCCAGAGGTCAGCAAGGCCAACGTGGCGATTTATACAGACATCGTTAACGCGGGCAAGCCAGCGGCCACCCCCCTGGCCGTGACGCCAACCGGCGCAAACGAACCGCCCCGCAGCGATCAGCCTTCGCAGGCTCCGTTGCAGATGGAGCGGCCCACCGGTGGGACCGGAGTGGGCGCTGAGATCATCTCCGCACCGTCCAGCGCTGCCGCCGCCGACCCCAATGCAGTGCTCAAGCCTGTGGTAGCTGCGACTTCAGACTCAGCCGCACCCGCGGTGGAGAAGCCCGCCGAGGCTCCGACGCAGGTGAACGAGATCAAGCCGACCGGCGCAACGGCGACCCCGGTAGAAAACGGAAAGAAGAAGAAGCCGAAGGCCGACTCCGACGAGTCATCGAGCAAGAAAAAGAAGAAGAAGGGGTTGGATAAGCTCAATCCATTCTAGATAAATGATTTATAAGCCATTGCAAGGGCCGCCAAGTCGGCGGCCCTTGCTGCGTTTGGCCGCAAAAGCCAATAGGGTATTACAATGAGATTTGAGGTAATACCGGAGGGCGAGATGGAGACAACGCTCACAAGCAAAGGACAGGTCACAATACCCAAGCACATCCGCGACTCTCTCAAATTGGAGCCGGGCTGCAGGCTGACCTTCGACATGAATGACGACGGCGAGGTCGTATTGCGCAGGCCAAAGTACTCCCATGAACAGCGACCGGACCGCTTCGACCGCGCGGTTGGAGCGGCTGAAATCAAGTGGGATGGCACGACCGACGAGTACATGGAACTGATCCGCGGCTACTCCGATGATCCTCGTTGACGCCAATGTGATCCTGGACGTATGGGATCGCGACCCTGTCTGGTACGTATGGTCGAGAGACCAAATGCGAAAACTGTCCACCATCCACGGGTTGGCGATCAATCAGATCATTTATGCGGAGATATCCGCAAGATTCGGCACCTCAAATTCACTCGACGAAAAGTTGGACGACCTGGGTGTGATCGTCGAGAACCTGCAGCGCAGTGCCGCCTTCCTCGCAGGCAAAGCCTACTTGCAATATCGGAGCCAAGGCGGCACGAAGGGCAACGTCCTCCCCGACTTTTTTATAGGCGCACACGCCGCGGTCTTGGCCTGCCCAATCCTCACACGAGATACACGGCGCTACACGACCTACTTCCCCATGGTGCGGCTGATTGCGCCTTAAGTCCTGTAGCTCCATCAGATGGTATGCTTGTGCGAGCAATCTCGGGGAAGCTTGATGAAGCACGCAATTTCTCTTGTTGTGGTGGGAGTCGCATGGGCGACAAGCCTTGCGTGTGCGCAGGATTCACTGCGCGGACCAGACGGTGGCACGTCGACTCACGTCTCAGGTGTCGTTGTTCTTTCCATCCCCGGAAAGCCATTCTCAGCCAGGACCACCACCGAATGGACCCAAACCCTTGCGGATGGCGGCACGATAACCAAGCGTCTTGATGCAAGCATGGCCCGCGACAGCCAAGGGCGCGTTTACCGGGAAAACCACAGCTTTGTCCCGTCAGCTTCAGGCCAGAAGTCGCCACTAACCAGTATCCACATCACCGATCCGCTGGCTCATGCCCAGATGTACTGTTACCCCAGGGCATTTCAGTGCATTGTCACCAACTACACACCGCAGACATTCTTCCAAACCCAACCACCTGGGCCGTTTGACAATGGCAACCGGTTTCTTGCGCGTGAGAGTCTGGGGCCAAAGACAATGGAAGGGATCTATGTAACCGGTATCAGAGAGACGACTACCGTAAATGCGGGAGTGCTGGGTAACGACCAGCCTCTTGTTTCAACCCGGGAGTTTTGGTACTCAGACGAATTGCAGACCAATCTTGCTGTCACGCGGAATGATCCCAGAGAGGGGAAGCAGGTGATCCAGCTCTCGGATATCTCACAAGCCGAGCCGGATCCTCACACGTTTGAGGTTCCCATCGGTTACTCTGTGCGCGATGACAGGTCCCCCAAAAACCAGGGTGCGTACGTCACCAGGAGGCCCAGGTAGAAGCACCGCATTGGTGACCTTCTCTGCTGTCTGGCTCATCGCACCTTAAGCGACTACCCCCTCTGCTAAAGTTGAAGAGCAGACACATCGCCTGAAGGCCCTTACTTTGCTGGGCTTGGCGTATTTTTCAGCACCTGACGGACCCCATGCCCCACGAACTCCCCAAAGCATACGACCCTGCCGCAATCGAAGATCACTGGGCAGAGTACTGGGTTCGCGAGAACCTTTTCACCCAGCCCACGCCTACCACTCCGTCTGACCAGAAAGCCTTCACGGTCCTGCTGCCGCCGCCCAATGTGACGGGTAACCTGCATATGGGCCACATGTTCGAGCACGCTGAGAGCGACATCCTGGTTCGCTGGCGGCGCATGAGCGGCGACCCGGTGCTGTGGATTCCCGGCACCGACCACGCCGGAATCGCCACCCAGATGCTGGTGGAGCGCCAGTTGGCAACGGAGGGCACTTCGCGCCAGAAGCTCGGCCGCGAGGCATTTGTGGAGCGCGTGTGGGAGTGGCGGCGCCACTACGGCGGAGCCATCCTCGGCCAGATGAAGCGCCTGGGCGCATCGGTGGACTGGCAGCGCGAATACTTCACCATGGACGACAACCTGTCCGTAGCCGTGCGCGAGGCGTTCGTTCGCCTCTACGAGCAGGAACTGATCTATCGCGGCGCCTACATCGTGAACTGGTGTCCGAGCTGCCAGACCGCGATCAGCGATCTCGAGGTCGTGCACAACGAGCAAAAAGGCCACCTCTGGGAGATCCGGTACCCCGTCATTGATGAGGCAGGCAAGGAGACGGGCGAGTTCCTGACCGTTGCCACCACCCGCCCTGAGACCATGCTCGGCGATACGGCTGTCGCCATTCACCCCGAGGACGAGCGCTACCTGCACCTGCACGGCAAAGAACTCCGCCTGCCCCTCATGGGCCGTGAAATCCCCATCGTCCTCGACGAGTGGGTGTCGCGTGAGTTCGGCACCGGCGCCGTGAAGGTGACGCCCGCGCACGACCCCAACGATTTTGCCCTCGGACAGCGTCACAATCTGCCGTCCATCAACATCATGGACTCGACCGGCCACATCAACGCCGAGGGCGGAGCTTACGCCGGCCTCGATCGCTACGTGGCCCGCAAGCGGGTGGTGGCCGATCTCGAGGAGCAGGGTCTGCTGGGCGCGATCAAGGACCACACCAACAACGTGGGCCACTGCGACCGCTGCAAGACCGTGGTTGAGCCGCGCCTGTCGACGCAGTGGTTCATCAAGATTCAGCCGCTGGCCGACAAGGCGATAGCCGCCGTCAAGCCCGGCCCCGATGGCAAGAAGGCGATCCGCATTCTTCCCGAGCAGTATGAGAAGGTCTATCTCGACTGGATGACCAACATCCACGACTGGTGCATCAGCCGCCAGCTCTGGTGGGGGCATCGGATTCCTGCATGGCACTGCGCCGCCTGCCACAAGATGACGGTTGCTCGCGTCGATCCAACGGCCTGTGCGCACTGCGGCGCGGCGACTCTCACCCAGGAGACCGACGTTCTCGACACATGGTTTTCGTCGGGGTTGCTGCCCATCTCCGTGCTCGGCTGGCCGCATATTGATGACAAAACCAAGGCCAGCTTCGAGGCCTTCTATCCCACCAGCCTTCTGGTCACTGGATTCGACATCCTGTTCTTCTGGGTTGCCCGGATGATCATGTTCGGCTGCTGGTTTTCGCCGGATGTGGCTTTACCGGATGGGTCCGCTCGGCCGCTTGAGGAGTCGGTTCCCTTCCGCGAGGTCTACATCCATGCGCTGGTGCTCGACGCCAACCGCGAGAAGATGTCAAAGACCAAGGGCAACGTTGTCGACCCGATCGAGATCGTGAAGAAGTACGGGACCGACGCGGTGCGCTTCACGCTTGCCTCGATGGCCTCGCCGGGAACCAACGTCGCCTTCAACATCGCGCGCACCGAGGGCTACCGCGCCTTCGCCAACAAGATCTGGAATGCGGCGCGGTTCATCTTTATGAATGTGGATCGCGCGGCGGAGGTGGGCATCAAAGTCGATCCGGCGGTTCTGGGCGGGATGCCCTCGGCCGCTGCGGATGCGCCGCTGGAAGCACGCTGGATTGTGGCCGAATTGAACGACACAGCCGCCAAGGTGAATGCATCGCTGGCAGAGTATCGCTTTGACGAAGCCGCCAATACGATCTATCAGTTTTTCTGGGGCAGCTTCTGCGATTGGTATTTGGAGATCGTCAAGCTGCGGCTGGACTTCTCAGAGACCGCCGACAAAGCGCAAACCGCCGCGGCGTTAACCACACTTGTCTCGGTCTTCGAGGCATCCCTGCGCCTCTTGTCGCCCTTCATGCCTTTTATCACCGAAGAGATCTGGCACGCGATTTACGACGGCGACCCACCCGCGAAGTCGATCGCGCTGACGCGGTTCCCAACCGGAAGCCTCACTGAGCAGCACAATGCGACCATCAACACCATGCACACGATGCAGGCCCTGATTGAGACAATTCGAGCGCTTCGGAAGGATGTTGGAGTGGCTGAGAAGGAAGCCGTTCCGGTCGAACTCCGAATTGAGCTCAATCTGGTCAAAGAGAGTATCGAAGCCAATCTTTCGGTTGTCGAGCGTCTAGCTCGAGTTAGCGAAGTCCGCTTCGTCAGCCAAATCTCGGCGGGGCTTAAGGCTGCCTCCTGGTTCTTTTTCGACGTGGCTGTTGTCTACGAGCGCACCGTCGACGTCGCCGCCGAGCGGGATCGCTTGACAAAGGACATCGTCAGATACGAAAAAGGGGTGGCAGCCGCTGAGCGCCAACTGGGCAACGAAGCATTCCTGGCCAAAGCACCGGCGCAGGTGGTGGAAGGCCTGAAGAAGCAGGAAGCGGAGACGCGGCAACTGCTGGAGAAAGCACGAATCGCGCTGAATGCCCTGCTGAAAGATTGCCTTTAGCTTTTAGCTTTGAGTGTCCTGAGTCTGAAGTTGGCTGAAGAATCGTGTTCGTTTGTGAGTGCCACTTATGGCATAGAATGAGGAACGGACGGAGGGGAGGTATCGATGGCAGATCTGAATCCACGGATCACTGTTGAAGCAGGCAAAATGGGCGGAAAGCCCTGCATTCGCGGCCTGCGTTTTACGGTCTACGACCTCGCCTCATATCTGGCCTCGGGAATGACCGAAGACGAGATTGTGAAGGAGTTCCCGTACCTGGAGAGGGAAGACTTTCAGGCAGTGTACGAATTTTTCGCAAGCATTCCAGAGAGGATCGCTGTACTTGAAGCTTCTCGTTGATGAGAACCTTCCGCTGCGGCTCGCCAGCGACTTGGCTGACTTGTTTCCGGAGTCAGCTCATGTCAGTTCCGTTGGGCTGGGCAGTACGGGCGATTCGGTGATCTGGGAGCACGCGAAGACGCGTGGCTTCGCGTTCCTGACCAAAGACAAGGATTTCGCGAACTTGAGCATCGCTCGCGGCGCGCCTCCCAAGGTAATCTTGCTGCAGACAGGGAACTGCTCGGCAGCGCAGGTCATTCAAATGGTGCGAAAAAACGCCGTGCGTTTTGCCGATTTTGAGACGGATGCACAACGCAGTTTGCTTGTATTGAGATAAGGACGAAGTTCCGCCCGAAAACCATGGACTGGAAGAGTCACCGCATCGACGCATGGCTGGAGCAGGCACTGGTTGAAGACCAGGCCACCAATGACTCCACCTCCATCCTCACCCTCGATCCGGATCTGCGTGCCACGGCTTCAATCATCGCCCGGCAGGAGATGGTTGTATCCGGGCTGGGTGCGGTGCCGCGCTTCTTTGAGATCTTTGCCCGCCTCGATCATCGCGCTGAGGCGCATACGCGCTTTGACGTGATCAGCCATCCCGAGATCTTCGACGGTGTACGCGTTCGCGCTGGCCAGGTGCTGGCGGTGATTCGCCACAATGCACGGGTGCTGTTGAGCTCAGAGCGGGTAATTCTTAATCTGATGCAGCACTTGAGCGGCATCGCCACTCTGACGCGTCAATACTGCGACGCGATTGAGGGAACGCACGCCAAGGTGCTGGACACGCGCAAGACCGTTCCCGGGATGAGGATACTGGAGAAATATGCGGTGCAGTGCGGAGGCGGCACCAACCACCGCATTGATCTCGCTTCCGGCATCCTGATCAAGAGCAACCACATCAAGCTCGGCGGTGGTCTGCCGGCCGTGCTCACTGCCGCGCTCGAAAAGCGCCGCAGAGGACAGCGCATTGAGGTAGAGGTCAGTTCAGCGGAGGAGCTGGAGCAGGCGATCCAATACGGCGCAGAGGCGATTTTGCTGGTCAACATGACGCCGGAGCAGGTGCGCACATCAGTCGAGCGCGTCAAGCTGGAGATCGCGCGTATTCAAATAGAGAATCCCGAGCGCTGGATTCCGACCGAGGCCTCTCGCGGAATCGTGCTCGATAACATTCGCGCCTATGCCGAGACCGGGGTCGACTTCATTTCTGTTGGCGCGTTGACGACCTCTGCGAAGGCCGCAGACATCTCCATGAGCATTGCCGCCGAGTGAACGTGCACGGATATGACTTGCCCGCACTCGAACGAGCCATGGCCGGCACCATCTATGCCGGCAAGCTGAACTACACGCCAACTACTGACTCTACAAACACGGACGCACTGAATGCTGGCCGCACCGATGCGCCGCACGGATCGTCCTATTTTGCCGATGAGCAGTCGCTGGGGCGCGGGCGCGGCAATCACGGCTGGCACTCTCCGGCAGGTGAAGGCCTGTACGTGAGCGTACTGCTGCGGCCGCAGTGGGCTGCGCGGCGCTTGCCGCTGCTGCCGCTGGCGGCCGGTCTTGCCGCCGCGCAGGCAGTGAGCGCGGCCGCAGGCCTCACCATTGATCTTCGCTGGCCAAACGACCTGCTGATTGGCTCTCGCAAGGTGGGTGGCATTCTGGTGGAAGCCAAGACTGAAGGGGATCGCGTCGCGTTTGCAGTCGTGGGCATCGGCATCAACGTCCACCAGACGGAGTTCGACCCTGGGCTGGCGACTGCGGGAACGTCGCTGGCCCTTGAGACCACTCGCCTGGTCAGCCGGCAGCTGCTGCTCGTTGAACTACTTCTGCATCTGGCCGATGAGACCGAGTCTCTGACTGACCCGGCAACTGCGGCAAGGATTCCGGCGCGACTGGAAGCCGCATCCACCTGGGTGCGTGGCAAGCGAGTAGATGTACACGGACCGCAGCTCTGCACCGGCGTTACCCAGGGGCTCGACGCTCATGGGTTCTTGCTGGTTCGCACCGCAGGGGGCTTGGTCACCGTCCAGACCGGGGGCATCCGCGAGTTGTCGGAGAAAAGGGCGGCCGCGGATATAAGCTAGAGTCATCATGTTGCTCGCACTGGACGTCGGCAATACCAACACCGTTCTCGGACTCTACAAGTTGGATGGTGAAAAGCCTGAGCTCGCCGCGCATTGGCGCGTGACCACGCACCACCACCAGACATCCGATGAGTATGGCGTGCTGTTTGTGAATCTGTTTGAGATGAACGGATTCACCCATGGCAATGTGCACCACATCATCATCTCTTCGGTGGTGCCCCCGGTGGAGTCGACACTGCGCGATGTTTGCGCGAAGTACTTCAATGTTCAGCCCTTGTTTGTGGAGCCGGGCATCAAGACCGGCATGCCCGTGCTGGTGGACAATCCCGCAGAGCTTGGCGCCGACCGGCTGGTGAACGCCATTGCTGCGTTTGAGCGCTATGGCGGGCCGTGCGTTGTGGTGGACTTCGGCACGGCAACCACGTTTGATGTTGTCTCCGCCAAGGGCGAATACCTGGGAGGCGCGATCGCCCCCGGCATCGGCATCAGCGCGGATGCACTGTTTGCGCGCGCCGCGCGGCTGGGCCGCGTCGACATCAAGCGTCCCGCCAAAGTGATCGGGACAAACACCGTCACGCATATTCAGAGCGGCCTCTACTACGGCTACATCGGGCTGGTGGATGGAATTCTCGCGCGCATCATCGAGGAGCTTGGCGCGGAGCCTCTTGTGATCGCCACCGGCGGGCTGGCGCGCCAGATCTCCGGCGACTCGCGCTACATCAAGGAGATCGACGACATGCTCACGCTCGACGGCCTGTTGATTCTCTTCGAGCGCAATCGCGTCGCGCGCCCGCGCTCACGGCCGCGGTAGAGGCAGCCGTGCTCAATTACTTCAACTACTTTACCGAGATCGAGGACCGCTTTCAGCAGCGGCGCGGAGCACTGTTGTTGCTCTCGACACTGGACTGGTCGCTGATCGAGATGTGGCGCGAGGCCGGCGTGCCGCTCGAAGCGGTGCTGCGCGGCATCGATGCTGCCTTCGACAAGTATGAGGCGCGCCAGAAGAAGGCCCGCATGCAGCGCATCAACGGACTGGCCTGGTGCTCGCAGGCCGTGATGCAGGCGGCCGAGGAGCTGCGCGAAGCGGCGGCTGGGAGTGCGGCAACAAGCAGCGCGACAGGGTCTGCGGAGGCACGCGAGTCAGGCTTCGAGCACGAGCGGGTAGCAGTCCACCTGGAGGCTGCGGCAACTGCGCTGGAAGCGGCAACGGTAGCTCAAGATGCGTGCGCCGCGACAGCGACAAGACTGCGCGAACTGGCAGCGGATGTCCGTGGTGCCACCAGTGAAAGCCCGAAAGCGAATGACCTCGAAGCACTGGAGCGGACGCTGACCGTGCTGGAAGAAAAGCTGTTCGCGGCGCTCACTGCGGCAGCGCCGGAAGAACTGCTGGTCGGCCTGAAGGAGCACGCCGCCCGCGAACTCGCCCCCTATCGCGCCCGCATGGGAGCAGTGCAGTTGCGGCAGGTGGAACACCAGTTTGTGCAGAAGCAGCTGCTAGTCCACTACAACCTGCCACGGCTCAGCCTGTTCTACATGAGCCAGCAATGAGCAAGGGCAAACGACATTTCGCGCGCAATCGACCGGCGCAGGCCGCGAAGCCGAAAGCCGTCCTTGACGCGACGCCGCACCTGGTCGAGATTACGAAGCCGCTCTACGGCGGGCAGTTTCTGGCGCGGCATGAGGGCAAGGCCGTGTTTGTGCCGCTCACTCTTCCCGGCGAGCAGGTGCGCGTGCACATTACCGAGGAGAAGAAGAGCTACTCAGAGGCCGAGCCTTTGGATACCCTGATCGCTTCGGCGGATCGTATTGCACCGCAGTGTCTGTACTTCGGCATCTGCGGCGGCTGCAACTATCAACACGCCAACTACGAGTTGCAGCTCGCGATGAAGGAGGCAATACTGCGCGAGACGCTTGCGCGTGGTGGCGTCACGCCGACCGAAAAGATTGATGTAATCGCGGCAGACCCATGGGCCTATCGCAACCGCATCCGGCTAGGCTTTGATGCACACGGCAACCCCGGCTATCGGGGGCGGCGCTCGCACGCAATCGTTCCCATCAGCGAATGCCCCATCGCCGCGCCTGCGCTGATCTCTGCGGCGGAGATGATTGCCAAGGTCTGCCGCTCCGCAAGCCCGGCAATCCGACTCCACGAGGTTTCCCTCTTTTGCAATCACGATGAGTCTGCGTTACTGGCAGCGCTCTTCACGGCCAGCGCAGACAAGCGAGGACTCGAGTCGATCTTGCACGAGATCGCGGAGGGGATTCCAACACTCAAAGGCGCGGAAGTTGTGGCCGTAACAGGCGAACATCAGCCTGCGCGGACTCTCGCCCAATGGGGCGATTCATCCATCACTTACCAGGTCGAAGGGTTCGATTATCGCGTCGACCAAGGAGCTTTCTTCCAGGTCAACCGATTTCTGATCGACGTGCTGATCGATCGTGTTGTCGCAGGACACACCGGCGCCATCGCGTGGGATCTGTTCGCGGGCGTCGGCCTCTTTGCACGGCAACTGACGAAGAGTTTTGGAAAGGTCGTCGCCGTGGAGTCAGCACCCAACTCCATCGCCGCTTTGGGGGCCAACCTCGGAGGGACGACCGGAACCGCGGTCCGCGCGACCACCCTGGACTTTCTGCGCCGTGCCGTTCAACCGGGCAAGAATGCGGGCAAGCTTGAAAGACCGGATCTCGTGGTCGTCGACCCACCGCGAACAGGCCTCGGTGCTGAAGTAACTACGCTGCTGGGCCAGGTCGCTCCGAATACGATCGTTTATGTTTCCTGCGATCCAGCCACACTCGGGCGCGATCTGAAGGCCCTGATTGAAGCTGGCTATGCAATCCACTCCATCGCCCTTGCGGATTTGTTCCCGCAAACCTATCATCTGGAATCAATAGTCAAACTGCATCACTCCTGAAGTATTTTCCCAATTAACAGTCTGCGGTGCGTGAGTCCCATGGACGCCTCTGCGCCGATCTCTGCCCAAGTTCCGCCTGCTGGTCAGGGGACCGTCATTGAGAATTCTGACGGATACGGTGAACGTGCCGCGGAACGGCCTGCTATTCCACTCTTCCATGCCGCCTGGATATTTGCGCTTGGGATTGCGGCCACGCAGTTCGTTTATCTGCGGCCGAGTTGGCTGCTTCTTGCATTGGCTCCGATCGCACTCCTCGGCGCAATTGCTGCATTTCGGACACAGCGCGTCGCATGGCTCCCGCTTTCAGCCATGGGTCTGCTGCTGGGTATCTGGTGCGCGGAGATGGAACCACATCCGGCGCCCGCGCCGCAGCTTGCCGCTGCATCCGATGGGCTCATGCGCACGATTGAAGGCACCGTCGTCGACGTCGGTCCGGTTCGAGATGACCTTGAAACAGCGCCCGTAGAGAGCAACCCTGAAACTCCCTGGCTGGCCAGCGAGAGCGCGTCGCAAGCGCTCAACAGCTCTTCGCAATCGATCGATCTGCGTGTGTCGACTGTGGAAGTCATCACGGATAGCGAAGACACGCAGGCGCCGGCCTCTGGGGCCATTCGCATTCAAGTGCGCTGGCCCGACCACGCTTCAACGCCGTCGGTCCCCCTTGCATGCGGCGACCGGATTCGCGCAGTTCTTCGCCTGGGCCTGCCCGAGGTGTATCACGACCCCAACGTGTGGAGCCGCCAGGATTACCTGCTCGACCAGGGCATCACCGCGACCGGCCACGTGAAGGTAGACCGCGTAGAGAGGCTGCCTCGATCGAATGAGCTTCTGATTCCCTGCCGCCTGAAGACCTTGCAGCACGAAACCGCACAGCGCATCCTTGCTCTGCCCGCGGCGATGCGTGCGCTCCCCTCGGCGCTTCGACTTTCAGAGGACGATGCCATCATCCTGGCCGCAATGATCACCGGAGACCGCACATATCTATCTCACTCACTGAGGGTGGGCTTCGAACGAACCGGCTCGTTTCATATGCTCGTTGTCTCGGGTCTTCATCTGGCCATCGTCGCCGGCTGCCTGTTCTGGCTGGCTCGACGGTTGCGGCTGCCGCGTGTGCCCGCAACACTTGTCACAATAGCTGTTTCATTCGCGTATGCGCTGTTTACCGGGTTCGCGACGCCTGTGCAGCGTTCGCTCTGGATGGTCACGCTCTACCTTATTGGAAGGCTGATCTATCGCGAACGCTCGCCGCTCAACACTATTGGGTTTGCCGTGCTGGTGCTGCTTGCAGAGAGCCCGCGCAGCCTATTCGACGCCAGCCTGCAGATGACTATTCTTGCTGTGGCGGCGATTGCTGGAATCGCAAGCCCGTTGCTCGAAAAGCACGTCAACCCGATGCTGAGGGCTTCGAGAGATCTGGGATCGGAAGAAGTCGACAACACGCTTCCAGCAAATCTCCTCGAATATCGAGCTACACTTCGCTACTTCGCCAGCATGATTGAGACGGCCACGCATCGTGTGGTCGGGTGGATCGTCTTCCCATGGATGGTGCGATTCTGTCTCCGATGCTTCCAATTACTCGTCATCTCGCTGGTGATCGAACTGGCAATGACCTTACCCATGGCGATCTATTTCCATCGAATCACGCTGACTGCGTTGCCGGTAAATGTCCTGATCGTCCCACTGCTCGTTGTGCTCATTCCTGCAGCCCTGGTCACAATTCTGTTGCTGGCAATCTGGCCATCTGCCGCAGTGGTCCCTGCAATCGGCGTCGCTCTGGTCATGCACCTGAGCGTTGGCATGGTCCATCTGTTCGGCTCATTTGCGCTTGCCGATTTCCGCATTCCCGGGCCATTGCTCTGGCAATCGATCACCTTCTGTGCGTTGCTGGCGATTTCACTTCTGCTTGCGCGCTCCAACAGAACACCACGAAGTCTCGCGTGGATCCCATTGGTTCTTGCGGCAGGGGTGGCCGTGGTCCCGCGTGCGATCGATCACCCGCGCGACGCCCTGCTTGTGGAAGCGATCGACGTTGGGCAAGGAGACTCGATCCTTCTCATTACGCCGAACGGACACACGCTGCTGATCGATGGCGGCGGGTTTGGCGGCGGCCCGCGCACGCCGTCGCAGGATTTCGATATTGGAGAGGAGGTAGTGTCGCAGGTTCTGTGGTCCCGTGGCATTCGCCGCCTGGATGCGGTGGCACTGACGCATGGACACTCCGACCATATGGGTGGGCTGCCTGCCGTTCTGCGCAACTTCCATCCGAGGGAGTTCTGGGTTGGCAATAACCCGCGCTCGGCGGCCTACGTCCGCTTGCTCGACGAAGCAGGAGAACTACGCATACCAATTCGTTCACTTCGCGAAGGAGATGCCTTTTCATTCGCTGACGCCAGCGTAGCCGTCCTCGCGCCGATCAAGGGATATGAGCCCGGCGCTGAGGCAACCAACAACGACTCTCTTGTACTGCACGTCGCATACGGCGCCACGTCGGTGCTGCTCGAAGGCGATGCGGAGGCTCCGGTTGAAGAGGCGATGCTGGCAGAGCCGGGACTGGAGAGTACGCTCTTGAAGGTTGGGCATCACGGCAGCCTGACTTCAACACGGCCAGCTTTTCTTGCGCGAGTCTCGCCGCAGTGGGCCGTCATCTCCTGCGGACTGCACAACAATTATCACCATCCTCGCGAGGAGGTTCTTGAGGAGCTCCAGGGCGCCCATATCCGAACGCTGCGGACTGACATCCATGGCGCGGTTTGCTTCCGTCTCAACGGCAAGATGCTGGTCGCTGATCCCGACTGCAGCAGTGCACAGGCGCATTAGCGGTCAGGAAGCAACCTTGTCGCGCTTGCTCAACTCGATCAGTTCGCTGATGACCTGGTTGAGGTCGTCGCGTTTGCGCCGGCTCATCTGCGCGAATCGTATCTCCAGGGTCCGCTTATCATGCATCTCCTGCGTTACCGCGCCGAGGCGGAAGGGTAACCCCTGCATGTGGAAGCTCACCTCAGCCTGCGCTTTTGGCCGAACCGAGCACCGACGCGAAAGACGCATCAGGCAGCCGGTCAGACTGAGGTCGACAACATCCCCCATAAAGACGCTGTCGTCGCCGAGCAGCGTGAGAGTTGCAGGCGAGTCTCCCACTTCCATGCTGAGGACCGGTTCCTGGCTGCTTAGTCTGGGCCGGTCGGGCTGGAGAAGCCGTTCAATGTGAGGCACGACGGATTCCACATTTGTCGCCGCGGGTGCCGGCTCAGGCTCAGAGCATTGCTCGTTCTCCTGTTCGCTGCCTGGTTCTGGTTCGGGCGCAGAGGCCGGAGCAGTTGGGTGCTCGAGTTGGATGATTGGGTTCTCGCCCGGATCAGCGACAATCTCTGCCATCGCTCTCTTCACCACCTCCGCCGCGCTACTGTCGATGAGGCAAGTGAGCAGGCCCGCCAACTGATTCTTCGATTGAGCGGTGGGATGACGAAACTGAATTCCGAGCAGGTGCTCGCCCCTCACCCACTGCGTTACTCCCCAAATGCTCAGAATCATTTCAAAGATGGGAAAGACAACCTTGACTGTCTCCAGCGCTCCGGCCATGAACGGCAGAGGAGTGCGGACGCAGCAGCCGGTTAGGCTGATGTCGAGTACGAGACAGGGGACCCTGGTCCCCTTGTGAATCAGGCTGCCGGAAGCGTTGTTGAGGTCGTATCGATCCGCAACTCGACGATCGCGTCCTTCGGCCTGGCCCTTGGCTCCTGCCGACGAAGCACTCCGGCTTTGCCCGGCTCCTGCCGTGCTGTATCCCTCTGACCTCAAGGTCAGGCCTCCCCCATCTCATTCCCGCCTTTAGGAATTCGTCGACCAGATTCGCTTTCTTAGCCATTCCTCATCGCTGAGCCCCGACTCTTGCGGACCTCTTGCAAGGAAGTTGCACTCAACGTGCAACCTCATGTGCGTCTCCGTTGGAAGAATTCAATGCAACGGCAGCTAGAACCGCAGCCGCATCCCCACCTGAATCTGCCGCTCGCGATAAAAGTCTGTCGCGTTGATGTTCAATGGCTGGCCAAAAGCAGTTGTGTTTGCCTTCAGCCCATTGAGGAAGTTGAGCGTCGGCAGCCCTCCGGAAAGATTTCCCGGTTCGATGAAGTATCCGGTCGTTTCGAGTTCGGTGACGTTCTGGTGGTTGAAGAGGTTAAAGCTTTCGGCAAGCAGTTCCAGTTGCCGAAGATGGCCCAGGTCGATGCGCTTGCCTAGCCGCAGATCCGCCTTCCAGGTCGCAGGATAGCGATAGGTATTGCGACCTACCCCGTAGACGCGTTCATCTCCCCCCGAGCCGTTCATCCCCGGCCCGAGCGCCACGATTGCCGCGCCCGTCGTGGCAACGAACTCCTCGGCCAGCGAACCGGAAGTGCGCATGGTGTAGGGCAAGCCGCTACGAAAGTCCCCAATTGCTGAAAGCATCCATCCATTTGCAAGCTTGCCCGTGGTGCCGTGCAGCTTCCATGGTGCGGTGTAGATGGCCAGGATCGATGCCGAATGGCGAACGTCGAGGTTGCTTGTCCCGTATTCCTGCCGGAAGTCTGCCGGATCGAAGACGCTGATTCCGCCGATCTGGCTGCTCTCGTTGGGATTCCAATCCATGGCGTGGCCATAAGTGTAATGCGCATGGAAGGTCAATCCCTTACGCCCGTAGCGCTCCACCTTGAGCATGGCTGCCTCGTAGGTTGAGTTGGCGCGGCTCATGATTTCAGAGACCTGCTGGTAATCGGGATTCAGCCTGCCGCCGAAGCCCGTCGGTGAAGTGTTCGAGGGCCAGCTCGCATAGAACGGAACGGTGATCTGCGAGGCTTTGATGGGACCGGCTCCGGTCCCGTCGACCACCGAGTAGGTGATGGTTCGCGGGTTGACGGCTGGATCGATGTTGGCGTCGACCGTGACCGGCAACCGGCGGCCGAGGCTGAGCAGAGCGCTGGCCGTGACTTGAATATGAGCGGGCAACTGCTCTTCCAGGGCAACCACCGCCTGGTGAATCTCGGGGTTGGCGAATTGCGGCGCAAACTCCACTGCGCCCGGCTTGACCACGCTTCCCGGCACACCGGAAAGAACATAAGGAAACGGCGGAGCTCCGCCCTGGTTCAGATTGTCTGTCGGCCGCAGAAAGAAGTTCAGGTTCCCGTTGAGCGAACCGGTCTGCGAAAGCGCTGTCTCGATCACCTGGTTAGACATGCGAGAGAAGTACATGCCATAGCCAAGCCGCAACACCGGCCAATGACTCTCACCACTGCCCATGGCCATGCTCACGCGCGGCCCCCAGTTGTTGCCGAGGGAGGGCATTCTTTGGGCAAGCGGCAACTCGGGATTGCTGAGAGCGGCAATCGTCGGCGGCAATTGCTCCCGCTCCCAGCGCAGTCCGGCAGAGAGGACCATCCGCCTGGCTGGCTGCCATTGTGCCGTGGCAAAGCCGGCCCAATCGTTGGTGCTCAAATGCCAGTCTGATGGGCCTGTCGTTTGAGAGTAGTAGGAGTAGCAGGGCAGGTAGCCGAGGCCGTGAATCTCTCCCCCAGAGTCAGTCCATACCCGGCCGGTCTGGTCGCAGTTGTGCTGGTCATAGGGGTTCAGCTCGCCCGCCACTCCGAACTTTTGAAACACCAGCGCATCGGAGGCAAAATTCTCGACCGTGGAGTAGTGGTAGGTGCCGGTCTGGTTGCGCAGCAGGCTGGTGGCATCGCCATTGTGGGCCAACTCAAATCCGGCCTTCACCAGCAGCGAGCCCCGCACCCAGTCAAGGCTCTGCTTCACATTCTCGAGCTTTTCATCTGGATAGCTTCCCCGGCCGAAGCGCGCAGGATTGCCGATGGTGAACCCGTAGCGCGAGTCAACGACTATCTGCGGCAATTGACCCCAGATGCTTGGGCCGAGCAGAGTCTGCTCGAAACCCGAGGGTGCTTCGGCGTGGGTGGCCAGAACGTTACGCCCCCCGGAAGCCTGCGTGACAGCCAGGAGATTCGAACTGAGAAAAGCCTCCCATCGCGCCATCAGTAGCTCTTCGCTGGCAACGCTGTTTCCGAAGCTATGATTTCCAAACGGTTCGGACACGCGGGTCAATCCTCCACCGGGCGAGTCCCATCGCCCTCCAATGGCTTCGAGCGTGAAGCGGTGGCGCTCAGCCGCCTGCCAGTCCACGCGCGCAAATCCCACCCATTGCGACGCGGTTCGCGGTGCGGGGCCCAGCAGCCCGGCAAGCGTCTCAAGCATGTTGGAATAGGCAGCCAGGCCCTCGGCCACAGGGTTGGCGGCGGAGAGTCCGAGGCGCGCGGCAAGCACCTGCATCTGGTCATTCGATGGCTGCGCAAAGAATCCAGTCAATTCAGTACACGGGCCGAGGGTACATCCGCTCAGCGTGTTCACAAGGTAGGGATGCTTGACCGTGGCTACTGCCGGATCGTTGCGCTGGTATCGATCGACCGCGCCAAACCAGAACAGTTTTCGCCGCCTCCACTCGCTTCCCGCGCCCATTCCCCAGACAATCTCGTGGTCCGGCGGGGTGTAAGGCTCGGAGGTGAACGCAGGCACGGTCCCCGGCGTAGCAAGTGTCGTCTCCTGTACCCACTGCGTGAACGGATTCCGGGCCCCCCAGGTGTTTTGGCGGTCGAACACGAAGGCCTGGCCGTGGAAGCCCAATGCGCCCTGTTGGGTGGTCACGCCCATGTGCCCACCTGCGGCGTGGGCGGCTTCGGCCTCGGCGCCGCCAGCGGCGGATTCCACTGCGCGAATTGCCGATTCGGCCACTTGCAGTCCGCGTCCGTTTGTCCAGGGCTGGGCCATTCCTGTGGATGGGCTTCCATCGACCGAGCCGGAGCCCGTCGACCTTTGACCGGCCCCGGCAACCGAACCAAACGCCAGCCGCGTCGAGATTCCGTCGATGGTGGTTTCTGGCGGATTGGTGCCACTGCCTGATGCGGCCGCGCCAGTGGCCTGGCCGGATGAGGCAGGCGTGTCCAGCACGAAGTTTTGCCATCTGCGGCCGGCAACGGGAAGGGACTGGATTTGCTCCGCGGTCAGGGTGGTCGCGACGATCGGGGTAATGGGATCCACATGCTGGTGAGAGGCCTGTAGGCTCCTTAGGCGCGCCTCGGAGAGTGCCATCTGCGCCGCAGTATTGGTCAGAGAAACGCCCTTTACAACTTCGAGCGCCCACCCATCATTGAATGGCGCCAACACGGCCACCGATGCACGCAAGGCCGGCGCTGGCAGGCGCTCGGGAGCAGGCATTACAGCAGCCGCGACCATGGCGTGATTCGGATTTGCGGCAAGCCGCGAAGTCAAAGGAAACGGAAGTGGGCCTTCTGTGGACAGCACCGACAACACCACTGGACTCTCCAGCGGCGGGGTAACCTGGTCCGAGCCAGCGAACTGGCGCGGAGAAAGCGTGAGGCCCCCCAGCGGTTCAGCGTGGAAGGAAGCTTCGACGAACGCGCTATCGAGCGCAGGCGGGACACCTGGCCGGCGGCCAGCCACGCCAGCAAAACTTCCCGCGGCCTCCGCCGGCTGCGGTGCAGCTTCTACAAAGTCCATCGCCGCCTGAACGCGGGCTTCTGTTCCAGGAGAGACGACAATCCCCTCCAGCGAGCCCTGACCGAGCCGATTGCTCTCGGCGACCAGCGTGTACTCCCCCGCCGGGATCCCTGTGAATCTGTAGCTGCCATTCTTCTGCGTAACGGCCCGAGCCTCGGCGCCGGTAGAGATGTTGCGCAGTACCAGGGTAGCGCCGTCGAGCGGAGTGGAATAGAGGTCCGTCAGCTTTCCGCTGAGGGTGCCTGTTTTCCCATTGAGATCACCGGCAGGAGCGACCACTTTTCTGGGAGAATCACCGGCGGGAGCCTGCCCCAGAACCGCGATGTCTACCGCGGCCACAAGCGACAATGCCAGAGCGATGCTCCGACACTCTCTCCAGGTTTGGGTCCAGCCAGTCATCCAGATTCCTGCTCATCGCAGAATCTGGGAGAAAGATCGCTTCCAAAGGTTGCCGGCCCGCTCGAATGGCGGACTCAGCCCGGACGGCGTGACAGCGCAGGCCACAGTCCAGATAATTCCTGAATTGGTACTCGCAAGCGATTCTAAGCCCAATCCGGTAAACTGAGAAGACGTGCACGGGTATTTTCTCCTGCCCGTGCTGCCTGAGTTTCGCTGGACCGAATCTGTCCACGCAAGATTTCGGCCCACGATTTCCCCGGATGTCGCAGAATTTACACGTAAGTCCAGGATTTGACAGTCCCCCATGTTCATTGATGAAGCAAAAATTCGAGTCAAGGCCGGCGACGGCGGCAACGGCTGCATGGCCTTCCGGCGGGAGAAGTTCGTCCCCCGCGGTGGCCCATCGGGTGGGGACGGCGGACGCGGCGGCGACGTGGTGATGGAAGCCTCGCAGAGCCACAACACGCTCATCCACTTCCGCTACAACCCGGAGCACAAGGGCCAGCGCGGCCAGCATGGCATGGGCTCCAACTGCTCGGGCTTCGACGGCGACTCGGTCATCCTCAAGGTGCCCGTAGGCACATCGCTCTTCGACCAGGAGACGGGCGAATTGGTGCACGACTTTCAGACGCCGGGCGATCGGCTGGTGATTGCCAAGGGCGGCCGTGGCGGGCGCGGCAACCAGCACTTTGCCACCAGCACGCATCAGGCTCCGCGCGAGCATGAACTCGGACGGCCCGGCGAAGAGCGCAACTATCGTTTGGAATTGAAGCTGCTGGCCGATGTTGGGCTTGTCGGTTATCCAAATGCCGGCAAATCGACTCTGATCTCGGTCATCTCCGCCGCCAAGCCCAAGATCGCCGACTATCCTTTCACGACGCTTGAGCCGAACCTTGGCGTGGTCACCGTGGGCGAAGAGCCCGACCAGCAGTCCTACGTTGTGGCCGATGTGCCCGGATTGATTGAGGGCGCGCATCTTGGCCAGGGCCTGGGTACGCAGTTCCTGCGCCACATCGAACGCACCAAGGTGCTTGTTCACCTGGTGGATGTGTCGGACGCCTCCGGCCGCCCCGATGCCGTTGAAGACTTCAAGGTGATCAACAACGAGTTGGCCAGCTTCTATAGCGGCGATGAAAACCTGCTTGCCGGTAAGCCAATGATTGTTTGCGCCACCAAAATCGACGCCGCCAACCCGGAAAAGCTGAAGAAGCTTGCCGCACACGCCAAGCGCCGCAAGCTCGAATTCCACGCCATCTCCGCCGTCACCGGCCAGGGCATCGACGACCTGAAGTGGTCGCTGGCACGGCATCTGCGCAGGCCAGAAGACGAAGCCTAGAGCCCATCTTATGAACCGGCTTTGAAAGGGCACGGCTTCAGCCGTGCCGAGAAAAGCCGCAAATTGCTCGGGCTTTAGCCCCTGAGGGATGTTCTCTTGTGCGCCGCAGGCCTTATGAGATGGCCTCTGGTCCCTCGGCGGGAAGGCCCGCAAACAGAACGGCAGGTGCCTGGCGATCTGCCGGCAACGACACTTCCCCTTGCTTGCCCGCTCCTCTTCTCGCCCATTAGCCAGCTTACGTCTGTCATGGCGGAGCGTGGCCGCCTTGTGATAGCGTTCCCACCGTCGGCATTTTTGCGCAGTTTGCTGATGGCTCCGGCGGCGTAAGAAGACTGATTCGATAAGTGAGGAACCAGATGAAATTCGCTTTGATCGCTGCTGTTTTGGTTTTGGTTCTTGGCATCGGACTGTCACGAGTCCAGGCTCAGGCCGCGCCTGCCGCGCCACTGCCCGCCCCCAGTGCCGCGCCCGTCAATCCCGACGCAACGCCGGAGGCGCGCGAGTTGCTGAAGCACATCGACGCGATCTCAGGCCACTCCACGCTGACCGGCCAGCATAACTTCCCCAACCACTTGTCGCGCTGGTCCGATCGCATCTATGACCTGACGGGCAAGTTTCCCGCGATCTTCGGATCGGATTTCGGTTTCTCCGGCGGAGAAGACAAGGACTCGGTGCTCGGGCGGCCGGGCATGATCGAAGAAGCCAAGCGCCAGTATCGCAACGGCGCGGTGATCGCGCTCTGCTGGCACGAGGTGCGCCCCACCGACGACGAACCGGTGACCTTTCGCGACAGCGTGCAGGGCAAGCTCACGGACTTTGAATGGAACGAACTGCTGACGCCCGGCACCGATATCAACAAGCGCTGGGTGGAGCAGGTAGACGTGGTGGCCGGCTACCTGAAGCAACTACAGGACGCCGGTGTGCCGGTTCTCTTCCGGCCCTATCACGAGATCAATGGCAACTGGTTCTGGTGGGGCGGACGGCCCGGCCCAAACGGCTCCGCCGCACTCTATCGGCAACTGTTCGATCGCTTTGTCCATGTGCACCATCTCAACAACCTCATCTGGGTGTGGAACACCGACCGGCCCAACCCCAACACAGGCAAGCTCGCCGACTATTATCCCGGCGCGCAATACGCGGATATTGTGGCCATGGATAACTACGGCGAGTTCCTTGAGAGCTACTACGACACCATGCTCTCGATCGCCGGCGACAAGCCGATTGCGCTTGCAGAGGTGGGGAAGATGCCCACACTTGAAGTGATGGCCAAACAGCCGCGCTGGGCCTACTTCATGGTCTGGAGCGAAATGGAAGCCATGAACCCGCCAGACCAGCTTCAGGCTGTCTTTCACGCCCCGAACATGCTCAATCGCGGAGACGCGCCGTTTGTTCCCATCGCAGGCACGCCCGCGCCGCCCGTGGTCGAGCCAGTTACGCCGCACCCATCGGCGCAGGCAAAGGCGTTGCTCGATCGGCTCCATTCGGTCAGTGCCACGCAGATCCTAAGCGGCCAACAGAATGATGCAGCCTCACCGACCGCTGCCAGCGACCTCGTCTTCCAGGCGGCCGGTAAGCAGCCCGCAGTCTACGCTGTCGAACTTGACGGTACGCATGCGCAGCCGATGTTTGACGCCCCTGTAAGCCAAGCCAAAGGCGGCTCGGTGGTGAGCCTCACTTGGAAGCCAGAGAACCCGGCGGACGAAGGTGCCCCAGCCGGCTCTCCGGGCCCCGCCAATTCCGGGCCTAACGCACAGAAGCGGCTGCTGAGCGACTTCGAGTGGAGAGAGCTTGAGACCCCAGGTACGCACCTGAACCAGCGTTGGGCTGCCCAGGCGGACGAGTTGGCCGCACAGCTCAAGCGGCTCGACGAGAAGGGCGTGGCCGTTCTTTTAACTCCCTATCCTCAAGCGAATGGAAAGGAACTCTGGTGGGCCAACCGGCCTGGCATCCACGGCAGCGCTGCCCTCTATCGCATGCTCTTTGACCGGCTCGTGAACCAGGACCATGTGAAGAATGTGATCTGGGGCTGGCAGGCCGCGCCCGGCGGATACGGACCCCAGGCCAATGGCCCGGCAGCGGATTACTTCCCGGGACTGCTTTACGTGGACGCCGTATCCGTCGCGGTCAATCGCCTCATTCCTCAGTTCCGTGCAGCAGGGATGCTGAAGGCGCTTGCTGGAGACAAGGCAATTGGGGTGGCCCTTGGCGCTGGCATTCCCGATCCTGCGTCGTTCGCCCGAGATCCGGGATGGTCGTGGTTCGAGCTGGCCCCTCTTGCGGCTCCGCTGGACGACGCATCGACACTGGCCCTCAAGACGCTCTACGGCGACTCGCAGATCATTTCGCGCCCGCAACCACACTAGCCCATGAGGGCTGCCGCCTTAAGCGTGCTTTCCAGGCTGCACGGGCATCTCCTTTGCGTGTTTCGGCATCCCTACACCAGTACTCCAGCATCGGTTCACCGTCTATTCAGAAGGAGTGAGTTTCCTTTGATGCGTCCATTATTTGCAATCGTCCTCTCGGCCGCCTGCCTTGCAACTCCGCTCAGCTCCCAGACCGACCAGCCCACAGCTACCGCGCCGGAAGCCACACTGCGCATCAACTCCCGCGCTGTGCTCGTCGATGTGCTGGTAACCGATCGCGATGGCAAGCCTGTGAAGGGTCTGACGCAGAGTGACTTTACCGTCAACGAACAGGGCAAGCCCCAAACAATCTCTTTCTTCGAAGAGCACACCGGCGTCCCAGGGCCGCCCAGGGAGATGCCCCAGCTCCCACCCAATGTCTTCTCAAACTTCACGCCGTTCCCTGAGCCACCGGCCGTGAACGTTCTCCTGATTGACTCGCTGAATACGCACATGGAGAACCAGCAGTATATCCACAAACAGGCGCTGAAGTTCCTCAAGACGGCAAAGCCCGGCACCCGCATGGCGGTCTTCACCATGGGGCTCGGCCTGCACTTTGTCCAGGGATTTACCGACGATCCCACGCTGCTGCTGGCAGCCCTCAATAACAAGAAAAACAACGAGGTTCAGCCCTCGTTGCCAGACCAGGCCCAGGCGGAGAGGGACGCGAACTCAACTCTGGTTGGAATGATGAGCGCGTCCGTACCGGCAGGGCCAGGAGGAAGTGCAAGCAGCGCTTCTCCGGCGATGATTGCATCCCTGCAGAACTTTCTCGGAGAGAACGCCGCCTCTCGCGACACCGATCAGGCATTACTCACCATGCAGAACATGCAGCGCCTGGCGTCGTTCCTGAACGGATTTCCTGGGCGCAAGAACGTGATCTGGTTTTCAGAGTCGTTCCCCTTGACCACACAGGGCATCGTGGACCCTCAGCGCTCGGCCATGCTTGCAAATACCATGGCGATGCTCGCCGCCGCGCGCGTGGCCCTTTACCCCGTCGATGCGCGGGGAACGGATACACCAGGCTTATACCAGGCGGGCAGCAACCTCGCTGCCTCAAACTCAGCCTCATACCAGATCGTTGGCGTTGATAACGCGCCTTCGTCCTCCGGCAAAATCTCTCAGCCTGATGCTATGGGTGGCGGCGGACCAAATTCGCCGGGGGCACAGGTGGGAGGCCTTCAGCAGGAAGATCAGGCCCGCGCCGCCGCCAGATACACCGAGGAACAGATGGCGCATGACACTGGCGGAAAGGCCTTTGTTGGGACGAATGGTCTGGCCAGGGTGATCGACGACATCACCTCTTCGAGTGCAGACTTCTACACGTTCTCTTACGTGCCCGACAATCCGAAGATGGACGGGAGTTATAGGAAGATTGAAATCAAGGTCGCCGGAGATAAATATAACCTCTCCTATCGCCGCGGCTATCCGGCCACAGATGAATCCATGCCAGGCTCCTCGCTGGTAACGCGGGCCGAAGAGATCAAGAACCTTGAGGCGCAGAACCCGGGCGGTGTGGACCCGCTGCTGGCATTTATGGACCTGGGGATGCCGCAGAGCCAGCAGATCTTGTACAAGGTGAAGATTGGGCCTGTGCCTCCGAAGCCGGAAACTGCAGCCGCGGACCAAAACGCAAAAAAGAGCCCCGCGCAAAGTTACGCGGTCGACTTCGCCATCGATCTTAAGGACCTGAACCTTAAACTCGACTCCGATGGGCTCCACAAAGCTGTACTGAACATCTCGCTCATCGCGTACGACCGTTACGGGAATATCGGAACCCGCAAGGACTTCCTGGTGCCCCTGAATATCAAGCCCGATGTGTATACGGTTTTCCAGCAGACGGGCGCTCAGTTGCACACGGAGATCGCGGTGCCCAAGGGGCAGTACTGGCTGCGCACAGGCGTCTATGACCGGGGTTCTCGCAAAGTCGGCACCATGGAGGTTGCGCTGGACTCGGTAACGACCGTGGCAGAGAAGTAGAGCCCAGTGCGGCGCGAGCCTCTCTTTGCCGACGCGCAAATCGCATCGCCCTGGGGCGTGGACTACCATGGTGATGGCGTTTCAAGGCCGCAGCGGCTATGCGCCTGCCGTATCCGGCGCATAGGGCCAGCCTGATCGCCTGGGAGGAAACCTGTATTCCAGTGCCCGCCTTCGCCGTCCACTCAATATGGGAGACATTCATTTGAAGCGTTCCTTGTGTTCGATCGCCCTCGCAATAAGCTTGATTGCCGCTCCGCTCAGCTCACAGACCAACCAGCCGCTAGCTCCCGCTGAAGGAGCGACTCTGCACATCAACTCCAGTGCAGTGCTCGTCGATGTGCTGGTGACCGATCGAGATGGCCGGCCTGTGAAGGGTCTCAAGCAGGATGCCTTCACCGTCAACGAACAGGGAAAGCCGCAAACCATCTCCTACTTTGAAGAGCACACCGGTGTCCAGGGGCCACCCAAAGAGATTCCCAAGCTCCCGCCCAATGTCTTTTCCAACTTCTCTCCCTTCGCCGATCCGCCGGCCGTCAACGTTCTGCTGCTTGACTCGCTCAATACGCGCATGCAGAGCCAGTCTGAAGTTCACAAGCAGGCGCTCAAGTTCCTCAAGTTGGCCAAGCCCGGCTCCCGCATGGCTATCTTCACCATGGGCCTCGGCCTGCACTTTGTGCAGGGATTTACCGACGACCCCACACTGCTGCTGGCTGCTCTCAATAACAGGAAAAACAACGAGGTACAGCCCTCGGTCATGATCGAGAGCCAGGCGGAGAGCAACAACAATGCGAATCTCGTAGCCATGATGAGCTCACCGGTGGGCGGCGGACCTGGGGGCACCACATCCGCCGCTTCCCCGGCCATGATTTCAGCGCTCTCAAATTTCATGGAGGAAAACAATGCTTCGCGCACCACCGACCGTGTTTTGCTCACCATGGAGCTGATGCAAAAGCTGGCCACCTTCCTTGACGGATTTCCTGGGCGCAAGAATGTGATCTGGTTTTCTGAGTCGTTCCCTCTGGTTAGGCAAAACAGCGACGGCACGCAGCCCGGTCCAGACTCACAGGCAGGCACCGCATTTGGAAAGACAATGGCCATGCTCGCCGCCGCGCGCGTGGCTCTCTATCCGGTGGACGCGCGCGGAGCTGACCCCTCCGGCTTCTACCAGGCCCAAAATCAGTTGCCGGCTCTCTCGTCTCCGTCCCAGATCACCGGAAATGGCGGGGCGCAGGTAGCAGGCCTCGCGGCGGAAGACTCCAATCGCGCCATGTCGCGATACACCCAGGAGGAGATGGCGAAGGAAACAGGCGGCAAGGCTTTTATCGGAACAAACGGCATGGCCGAGGTGATCGACGACATTACTTCTTCGAGTGCCGATTTCTACACGGTTTCCTATGTGCCCACCAATCAGAAGATGGACGGCAGTTATCGCAAGATTGAAGTGAAGGTCGCCGGCGGCCACTATAACCTCTCCTATCGCCGCGGCTACCCGGCAATCGATGCTTCGCTACCCGGCAGCGCAATGACCATACGCGCCCAGGAACTTGAGAAACTTGCCGCACAGAATCCTGGCGCTGTCGATCCTTTAATGCCCTTCATGGATCTGGGCATGCCGCAGTCCCAACAGATCCTTTTCAAAGTGCTGGTAAAGCCAATTGGAGAGGTCCCTTATCCAGAAGCGAGCCCGGCGGCGCCTGCACCCGATGCCGCAACCGCAGCCCCCCCAACGCCGCCAACCGATCGAACGCCGGCAATCAACCCAGCGCCCAAAAAGGGCCCGCTAACACGCTACAAAGTGGATTTCGCCATCGATCTCAAAGATCTGAGGCTCAGTCAGGACTCAGATGGGCTCCATAAGGGGGCGCTGAGCCTATCCATCCTCGCCTACGACCGATACGGCAACATCGTTAGCCGGAAAGAGACGCAAGCCACGCTGGCGATCAAGCCCGAGGTGTGGGATATCTATCAGAAGACCGGCCTACTGTTCCAGACCGAGATCCCGATACCCAAAGGGCAGTACTGGCTGCGCATAGGGCTGTTCGACCTGGGGTCCGGCAAGGTGGGCACTCTGGAGGTGCCGCTGGACTCAGTTACGGTCGTGGCGAAGAAGTAGGCGCCACAGGTTTCGCCCGCAAACGCACACTCAATCGAGTGTGTCTTCCGGACGGGGCGGCTCGCCGCCTTTGCGGTCCAGAATCCGGCGGAATGCTACTCGGTCCGCCCGATTGCGACGCTCCTCAAAGAACCTCTCTGTCTCCATCGCGGCAATCTTCTCGGCAGCCGCGAGACGTGCCTTCCTGTCGAGCTCCTCGGCATCGGGCAAACCCATGTCGGCAAATACATTGCCACTGCTCGGAATCACGCGCTCGGTCATCTTCCTGGCCACAAAGCACCTCTTCTCACGCGACAAGGCGGGTTTCGGTCGACTTTTTTTGCGTGTGGCGGCCGGCGAGGATGCGCGCTATCCAACTGTTCAGGCTCACGCCCTCAGCCTCGGCCTCCTGAGCCAGCTCGCGGTGCATGCTCTTTGCAAGACGGAGCAGAAGCCGGCCACTATATTGCTGAGCTTCCCCCGGCTCTGGAACAGAAAGGCCGGTGGCGTGGCGGCTTTCGATCCAGAGATCTCTCGCGACTTCGAGGGATGCCAAAGCGTCCGCTGCGGCTTCGCCATCGGCGACGCAACCGGGCAACTCCGGATGCTCGGCTACCCAGTAGCCATCTGGATCGTAGCGCAGCGCAACTCGATAGTGTTTTTCGGTCTCAGTAGCATTGTTCATCGGCATCACTCCTGCTCGTAAAGGTCGATCTCGGCCATTGCATCCAGGAAGGACCGCACATAAACGGGCTTCAGCAACGAAGTCCCATGCGGTCCTGCCACGGTAAATGTGCTCGTGCCCACGGTGAAAACGTGGTGGCTTCCGCCGCGGTTGCGGTGGTCGTAGCGCAGCCCTCTCGCCTGGCAAAACGGCTGGATGTGGTTGTCCAGCAGCGCAAAAAGCTCATCGTCCCGAACATTCTTGACGCTATCGGCGATTTCCTTGACCCTTTGCCTCAGCCGAGCGTCGTCCATGTGGGAAGATGATACCGTATATAGTATCAAAACTCAAATGTGGCGGGATCGTGCGGCGCGAGCTTTATCCGACGGTGATTGCGCGGCAACGTGAAATGGTGGTTGATGCGCTGGCAAGCTGAATCTAAAGAAATTACGACAGATGTATCTCAATTCGTATACAATCGTTGCGAGGGTGGCATTATGCCGAATGCAACTGCAATGATTCATGTCCGGATCGATCAAGAGCTGAAGTCTAAGGCGTCTAAGACATTTGGCGCCATGGGGTTGAGTCTTTCCGAGGCTGTGCGTGTCTTTCTTACGCGAGCGGCGACCGATCAGGCCTTTCCCTTTGAACTTCGCGTTCCCAACGCTGAAACCATAGCGGCGATGGAGGCGGGCGACCGGGGCGAGGTTGTGAAGTTCGGCAGCGTCGAAGAGTTGATGGCTGACCTCCATGCGGACGATTAGCCGAACCGCCAAATTCAAGAAGGACTCCGAGCGCGAGGCAGAGGGACAGCACCGCGCCACCTTGGATGCAGACTTACTCGCAGCCCTATCCTTTCTGGCGACGGATCAAGCCCTGCCGGATTTGCCTTTCAAAAAAGAGCGGAACGGGAATCCGTGTGGCTGAAGCCCACACTCCTTCAGTCGCGAATCCATCCGGGCGGAGTCGGAAGGGGCGCGCAGACTATGCCGCACGGACGGCGAGCCGTGCGGACCGCGTGCTTCGCTTGGCCTTGACGACAATCTCTACATCGTGGCCGAGAGCAGTTAAGAAACGCATGAGGCGCTCGACTGAAAACCCTTCCAGTTTGTAATGCAACAGGGCAGAAACCTTGGGCTGATTAATGCCCAGAGCGGCGGCGACTTCGACCTGGGTCAGTTTGCGTCGCTCGACGATGCGGCAGATGGCCGCTCCGAGTCGAACTTTCGTATCGAGTTCGTCGGCATCGGGAAGGCCCATGTCGGCGAAGACGTTGCCACTGCTGGGGATCACGCGTTCGATGATTTTCTTAGCCATATCTCTCCTCGTAATCCCGATGCGCAATTCTCAAGCGCGCCCGGACCAAAGCAATGTCGGATTGCCGAGTTTCAATGCCGTGCGGCGACTTCTTTTGAAATGCGTGAAGTACATAGACAGCGCGCGCGAAACGAACAGTGTAGATCGCCCTGTAGGTGTCGCCGTCATAATCCCTAACGACCTCCATTACCCCTGGCCCCTCGCCGCGCCATGGCTTGGCTGAAGGGTGCTTACCTCCGTATTGCGCAGCGCCCAATGCATAGCCAATGCTTCGCTGGACAGCTGATGGAAACTGCTTGGTTTCCCTGAGCGCGGAGCCCATCCAGTGGAGCGGCTTTTCACCCGGGACTTTCGGACGTGTCATGATTATCCCACTTCTGGGATACTAGGTCGAGAGGAAAACTAAGGTGCGGATTAAGGTGGTCCCTTGTCCGGAGATCCGAGCCCGGGGACCAAGGTTTCTCTGCCTCGAACGACGTGCGAGTTTCCGCCGCAACGCAACGCCTAATCTTCCTCCTCCTCCACCGGCCGTTTGGCATTCGCAAGGATCTTGTCGGCCACCAGTTGCGGAACGATGTCGTAGTGGTCGACCTCCATCCGGTAGCTGCCCTTGCCTTGAGTCATCGAGGTCAGAATGGTCCCGTAGGTGAGCATCTCCGCCATGGGAACCTGCGCATTGATCACGGTTGTCCTGCCCTTTGACTCCATGCCGCCCACTCGTCCGCGCCGCGAGTTCAGGTCGCCCATCAGCGCTCCGGCAAACTCGTCCGGAGCTTCGATCTCGACCTTCATGATGGGCTCAAGCAGGCAGGGCTTGCAAAGCTCCATCGCCTTGCGGAATGCCAGACGGCCTGCCTTCTTGAACGACATTTCGTTGGAGTCGACATCGTGGTAACTGCCGTCGAACACGGTCACCTTGAAGTCGACCACCGGGTAGCCGGCCAGGAAGCCGCGCACCGCCGTCTCGACGATACCCTTCTCGATGGCCGGAATGAAGTTGCGGGGGATTGCGCCGCCGAAGACTTCGTTTGCATATTCAAACCCGCCGCCGCGAGGCAGAGGCTCCATGCGGATCTTGCAGTCGCCGAACTGCCCATGACCACCGGACTGTTTCTTGTGGCGACCCTGCGCTTCCGCCTTGCCGCGGATAGTCTCGCGATAAGGCACCTTGGGCGCCTTCAGCGTGACCTCAGCGTGATAGCGCTTCTTCAGGCGACTCACGATGGCTTCAATATGAGGCTGCCCTGCGCCGGCGATCAGGAACTCGTTGGTCATCGGGTCGCGGAAGAAGCGGATCAGCAAGTCCTCTTCCATAAGCTTGTGGATTGCAGGGGCCAGCTTGTCTTCGTCGGCGCGGCTCTTGGGCTCGATGGCGTAGGTCATGGCCGGCTCAGGCAGCGGGAAAAGATCCACCTGCACATCGGCGCCCTTGGCGCCCAGCGTGTCGCCGGTAAGGGTTTCGCGTAGCTTGGCTACGGCGCCAATGTCGCCGGCGTGGAGCTCGGGAACCTCAACGGCCTTGCGCCCCTGCATAACGGATAAATGCGCAAACCGTTCCTGACCGCGGCGGGTGTAGTTCTCCAGGGTCGCGTCGGTCTTGATAATTCCGCTGATGACTTTGAAGAACGAGATTCTCCCGGCAAAGGGGTCAGTCATTGTCTTGAAGACCACGAGGGCTGCCGGCTCAGAATCGCTGATCATGCGGAACGTGGTGCCGGCCGCAGAATCATCCTCACCGCTGCCGTTGGCTGCTGCAAAAGTGGGAACGCGCACGGGAATCGGCGAGCGCTCGACCGGCGAGGGCGAGTAGACCTTGAGGAAATCGAGCAGGTGATCGGTGGCCACATTCGTTTCGCCGGCGGCGAATAGAACCGGGAAGATGCGGTCTTCGCGAATCGCCTCGTGCAGCGCGGAGATCAGGTGCTCTTCAGGAATGGTTCCCTTCTCAAAGTACTCTTCCATCAACTCGTCTTTGCCTTCGGCTACCAGCTCCACCAGGGCCTCGTGGCGAGCCTTGGCGTCGGCAGCCAGGCTGGCGGGGATCTCGCCGGTCACTTTGCCACGGCCATCGCCGCCCGGCGTGTAATAGAAGGCCTGCATCGTGATCAGATCCACCACACCCTGAAATCCCTTCGCATCGGAGATGGGCAACTGGACGGGTACACAGTTGCGGCCCCAGCGGTCGACCAGGTCGTCAATCAGCGCGCTCAGCCCTCCGCCTCCGCCGGCCTTGGGGTGGTCCATCTGGTTGATAACGACCACGCGTGGGATATTGGCCTCTTCGGCAAATCTCCAAATCTTCTCGGTAACGGACTCAACGCCGTTCTGGGCATTGACCACCACGAGCGCCGTCTCCACCGGCAGCAGCGCGGCACGGGCCTCGTGGGTAAACATGTGAAAGCCGGGGGTGTCGACAAAGTTGATCTTCACGCCCTGCCACTCGGCAAAGGCGGCGGCATTCTGCATGGTCGATCCGCGGGCGATTTCTTCCTCGTCGTAGGCGGTCACGGCGGTTCCATCGGCCACGCGGCCCAGGCTGGGGGTCATTTTCGCGGCATGCAGCAGAGCGGAAATCAAGGTGGTTTTGCCGCTGTGCGCATGCCCCACTACAGCTACGTTGCGGATCTCACTTCCCTGGTACGTTTTCATGGTGTTCTCCTTCAAATGCAATCGAGCGAAGCCCTGCGCTGGGGCAGAGGCCATCGGCTGGTCCGCGCCGGAATGAGTGCGGAGAGTAAGTTTCAGGGCTGTTTTGCAATGGACTGCGGTTGCGAAGATACGGGGAATCCGGATTGAGCCTGCCGCTTGAGCCGAGGGTTGAGGAGAAGCTAAAGTGGCACAGGGATGGCTTGGGGGCGTCCTTGGGGGCGTCCAGGTGGCCGGATTTTAGGGCCACAGGTCCCGGTCTGCCTTGATCCTCGTCCATAGAGGTGAGGGCCGGCGCCGACGGATTTAAACAGGAGACGAGCCCGTCCGGCGTCAATCGCTTAAGAAAAGGGATGCTATCACAGCCGGAGTGTGAACGTCCTGTGACATGGCGCACCAACTGGGCAGGACCGCCAGCAGGCCCGCACCGGGGCCTGTGCCCGATTGTCAGTGGATGAGCGGCAGCAGGCTGGAGTAGTCGTCGGTCCATAGATGGACGCGCGGGTCGAACACCGGCGGCCTCGATGCAGATTGAACCTCCGGGATCGAGAAGAACGATTCATTGGCGGTCGCAAGCATCCAGGTTGCTGAGAACTCGCCGCGCTCCTCGTTGGCATAGGTTGAGATTCGCCGAACGCTCAGGCCGGCGTCCCGAGCCAGCAGCGCAACCTCCGGCTCCAGATCGACATGCTGGTTGGAGATGTGAAACGCCAGAATCCCATTGGGGGCAAGCTGCATCCTGTAGAGCGCCACGGCTTGCCTGGTGAGCAGATGGATGGGAATGGCATCGCCAGAGAAGGCGTCGATCACCAGCACATCGAACTTCTTCGGCGAATCGTGCGCAAGCGAAGTGCGGGCGTCTCCTTCGACAATTGTGACGCTGGCCTGCGATTCCCTTATATAGGTAAAGAGATTACGGGCAATTGGCTCGACGGCGGGATTGATCTCGTAGAAGCGAATCTGATCGCCGCGACGGCCATAAGCGGCGATGGTTCCTACGCCCAGTCCGACAACGCCAATCCTTCGCGGCCGGTCTCCGCAGCAGAAGCGCAGCGCCAGGCCGACGCCCGAGTCTTCCGCGTAGTAAGTCGTCGGTGTCTTTCGCAGTTCTGAGTTAAAAATCTGCGTGCCATGCTGAATGGTTCCGTTGGTCAGTGTGCGCATGATCGCTCCGGGGTACGACATCGACTCGCGCACGCGCAGGCTGCCATAAAAGTTGCGAATTGCGACCGGTGTGTCTCTCTGGTTCGCAACGTAGAGCATTCCCACCAGCACACATAGCAGACCGCTGGCGATAGTCCACAGCAGCCTTTGCGGCCAGCCCCCAGACCATGTGACGGCCACCGCCAGCACCGCAGTAACAAGAAAGGTGAGCGCCATATCGTAGTTGAACGAAAAGAGGTGCGGCGATGCAATGCCTACGAGAAACGATCCAAGTGCTCCGCCAGTGGCAAACAACAGATAAAACAGCGTGGACTCCGATGCTCGATGGGGACGAAGGTGGCATGCCTCGGTATGGCAGAAGAGGCAGGCGAGGAACAATTCTGTAAGAAAGAAGCCGATGACGGCGCGAATGGGTAGCAACACATCAGCCTGGGTGAGCATGTAGCCAAGTCCGGCGAGCATGATCACCAGAAGGCGTGTAAGAATGGCGCGCGGCAGGAACCGAGGAAACTGGAACGCGATAATCAGCGTCATGAGATACACGGCCAGCGGCAATATCCAAAGTAGAGGGATGGCTGCGATGTTGGCCGTAAGGTAGCTGGTGACGGCGCTCAATTGCATGGCCGCGCCCATAGGCAGCAGAACCCACAGAACCTTGGCGAGAAGCGTTGCGGCGGGAACCCGAGATTCGTCGATTGTGGCCGCGTTGAGACGCGTAAGCGTTGCACTGCGCGTTCTCTGCGTAACCAGTGCCGAGAGGAGCGCAAAGATCACGAAGCCACAGCACCAGGTCAGGCGCTGATTCCTCAGTGTCAGGTACGGCTCGATAACCGTGGGATAGGCGAGCAGGGCCAGCAGAGAGGCAAGGTTTGAAAGCGCATAGAGGCGATACGGGATCCTGCCCGTCTCAATCCGCGCCACCCACACCTGAAGCAGCGGGCTCGTCGCGCCCAGAGCGAGAAACGGCAAGCCGATGCTGAGGCTGAGCGCGACAAAGATTGCGAGCACGGGATGCGCTGTCCCCGGAACAACTGTATGCCGGGTCCAGATGACAGCGGATGCGGCGGCAGCCACTAGCAGGCCCATGTGCACGAGAAAATTCGATCTGAGAGCCAGCCAGTGGGCATAAAGGTATGCGACCAGCAGAGCCGTTTGGAAGAGCACAAGGCACGTGACCCAGACCGCAGCCGATCCGCCGAAGACGGGAAGCAGTTGCCTGGCCGCGATAGGCTCAACGAGAAAAAGCAGGAATGAGGAGAGAAATATGACGGCGCCAAACAAAAGTCGCAGCGATGGTTTCGTTCTGGTCTCACTCATGCATTCGGCCTCAGACAGCCGCTCAAAACTGTTGAAATGAACGCCGAATGCGTTCAGCCTGCGAAAAGCGGATGCTATCACACCGAGACTGGGGCTTTGAAGCCGTCCCGACCCTTGCGAAACAAAGCCCGGTACTCGACGCGCATAGCCCAAATGATGTGCAATGAAAGAACTCGCGCCACCGCCTTGAAGCCCGTTGCTGCAAGCGGTTCGCAAGAGAAAGGCATCGCCCGTGTTCACTTGTTTTCGCCGCTGCTGCGCCGTCGGCCTTTCCGCTCTTTTCGCTGCATGCTCCTTCTATGCGCAGGCCCCCGCCGCCTCGCAAAACGTACCTCCTCCTCCTCGTCCTCCCCAGCACGTGAACGCGCCGCTCGGCGACATCCAGCGGTTTCCCGGCGATGGTGCAGGAGCTTACAAGACGCACGATTACCGCGACCTGTTTGCCGAGCAGGGCCACCCAGCGGCGGAAACTAAGGCGAAGATCGAGAAAGCCTTTCAGCAGTTCTTTCATGGCGACGGCCAGGAGGAGCGCGTCTACTTTGAAACGGGTGCTAACGAGAACGGTCCGCTCGCCTACATCACCGACTGGGCCAACAACGACGCCCGCACAGAGGGCATGAGCTACGGCATGATGATCGCCGTTCAGTTGAACCACAAGCGCGAGTTCGATGCGCTGTGGAACTGGTCGAAGACCTACATGCTCATCACCGATCCGGCCAACCCGTCCGTCGGTTATTTTGCCTGGTCAATAGCGACGGATGGGTCGCCCCGATCGACCGGCGCCGCGCCCGACGGCGAAGAGTATTATGCGATGGCGCTCTACTTTGCCTCCCACCGCTGGGGCGATGGCAACGGTATCTACAACTACCAGGCCGAGGCCGACAAGATTCTGCGCGGCATTCGCCATCATCCCGTACTGACGGGGACCGGTCCATTTCGGATTCATCCCGGCGATGCGCCGTTCACTCCGCCCGACCATCCGTGGCCAAGCCCGAACAACACAAAGCGCGTACAAGAAGCAGCAGCCAAGGGCCAAACCGTGCCGGTATTCCGCATGCCCCGCAGAGGCTTTCCCGAAACAATTGGCCCGATGGTGGACGAAGACCACTTCATGATCAAGTTCGTGCCCAACTGGCCGGGCGGCATCACTGATCCCAGCTATCATCTGCCTGCGTTTTATGAGCTGTGGGCGCGTTGGGGTCCGGTGGAAGACCGCGAGTTCTGGGCCAGGGCAGCCGACGTGAGCCGGGATTTCTTGAATCACGTCACCGGACCCGACACTGGCCTCACACCAGAGCGTGCGAATTTTGACGCCTCCCAAACTGTGGATTGGGGCGGTGGTGCAGTGCCATTCAGCTATGACTCATGGCGCAGCGCAAGCAACTGGAGCGTGGACTTCGCATGGTGGAAGAAGGATCCGCGCGAAACAGCGCTGAGCGACAGAATCCAGAAGTTTCTCGACTCGCAGGGCATCGACAAGTTTCCCGATCGCTATTCGGTCGACGGCAAGCCGCTGGGTGGAAACAACAGAACCGGCCTGCTGTCTACCACGGCGGTGGCCAGTGATGCAGCAACGAATGGAGAGATTTCGAAAGCATTTGTTGAAGCGCTGTGGAACACAAAGTTGCCCTCCGGCGAACAACGGTACTACGACGGCATGCTTTACATGATGAGCATGTTGCATTGCAGCGGCAACTTCAGAATCTACTAACTCAAGCGATCGAAAAACTATTGGAGAAAAGGACAGCGATGGCATACGCACAGTCGGTACATGAACAGAGATTGGATAAGCTCGCTGAGGTTGCAATTAAGGTGGGGCTCGGTCTGAAGGCCGGGCAGGAACTGCTGCTGACAGCGAGCCTGGATTCAGTCGACCTCGCCCGCCGGATCACTGAGCACGCATATCGCGCCGGCGCTTCATTGGTCACAACACTCTATACCGATGATGAAACGGCTCTGCTGCGCTATCACTACGCGCCCAACGAGAGCTTTGACACTGCGGCCGGATGGCTCTACGACGGCATGGGCGCGGCCTTCAAGAGCGGCGCCGCGCGGCTGGCCATCACCGGCGCGAACCCCGGCCTCCTCTCAAAGGAAGATCCAGAAAAGGTTGGCCGCGCAAACCGCGCCGTCTCCAAGGCTTACCGGCCTGCGCTTGAGTTGATCACGCGGCACGCGATCAACTGGACGATCGTGGCCAGCGCGACACCGGCCTGGGCAGCAGCGATGTTCCCCGACGACGCTCCCGATGTCGCCGTGGCCAAGCTGTGGGAAGCCATCTTCTTCACCACGCGCATTCTGACTCCCGATCCGGTGCAGGCATGGAAGGAACACGACGCGCTATTGCAGAAGCGCGCGGCATTGATGAACGAGAAGCGCTACTTTGCGCTCAAGTATCGCGGCCCCGGCACCGATTTCGAGTTGGGCCTGGCCGACGATCATATGTGGCTTGGCGGAGGCACCACCGCAGGGAACGGGCTCTATTGCATTCCAAACATGCCCACCGAAGAGATCTTCACGACCCCGCACAAGGATCGCGCCGAGGGAACCATCACCGCGTCAAAGCCGCTCTCGCACCAGGGGACGATGATCGAAGGCATCCAGGTGCGATTTGCCGGCGGGCAGATCGTGGAGGCTCGCGCCACCAAAGGCCAGGAAGTGTTGCAGCGGCTGATTGAAACGGACGCTGGCGCGCGCCGGCTGGGTGAAGTGGCGCTGGTGCCGCACTCCTCGCCCATTGCGCAAAGTGGTCTGCTGTTTCTAAATACGCTTTTCGACGAGAATGCGGCATCCCACATCGCACTTGGCCAATCGTATAGCTCCTGCCTGCGCGACGGCGATCATCTGACCCCCGAAGAACTCGCCGCGAAGGGCGCAAACGAAAGTCTGATTCACGTGGACTGGATGATCGGCTCGGCAGAGCTTGACGTCGATGGGATTGCAGCTTCGGGTGCGGCCGAGCCTTTGATGCGTGCCGGGGAGTGGGTATAAACCGCTCACCTGGCCGTAGAAAAATCGCCTTCCCAACTCAACTTCGTACCAATTAAACTCCTCTGACCGGGCCATGTGCCCGGTCATCTTGTTTGGCCATGCGGCTTCCCCGCCTGCACGGAATTTCCACGGGAGAACTTCAATAACCACCCGCCGCCTCGTCACGAAGCGCATCAAGTTCGAGTGCAAGGAGATCGAAATGAACGCAGATACACCGAATCCTGAACATATTATGCAGATCGGTATGGGCTTCATGGCCTCGAAGACGCTGCTGAGCGCCGTTGAGATGGAAGTATTCACCGAGTTGGCAAAGCACCCCGAAGACCTGGCGACGCTGACTGGCCGCCTGGGATTGCATCCGCGTTCGTCGCGTGATTTCTTCGATGCGCTGGTTGCACTGGGACTGCTCGACCGCAAAGACGGCACCTACTCCAACACACCATCGGCTCACCTCTTCCTCGACAGGAATAAGCCGAGCTACGTCGGCGGCATTCTGGAGATGGCCAACAAGCGGCTCTACCCGCATTGGGGCCGCCTGACCCTCGCCCTTCGGACGGGGCAGCCTCAAGGCGAAGCTGGTTCTTCGGGCGAGACGTTTGAGGCGCTCTATGCCGATCCCGCGAGGCTGAAGGGTTTTCTCAAGGCGATGACCGGGATCAGTCGCGGCGGCAACATGGCGATTGCGGCGCAGTTCCCGTGGTCTGGGTACAAGACGGTGTGCGATGTGGGACCTGCGCAGGGCGATTTAATCACGCAGATTTCACTGAAGAATCCTCATCTCTCCTGCACTGGATTTGACTTGCCGGAAGTGGGGCCAATCTTTGAGGAGTACGTCGAAGAGAATGGCGTTTCATCGCGCGTGAAGTTCCAGGGCGGCAGTTTCTTCACCGATCCCCTGCCGAATGCGGACGTCATCACCATGGGGCACATTCTGCATGACTGGGACCTCCAGCAGAAGCGCATGCTGATCGGCAAAGCATACGATGCACTTCCACCGGGTGGCGCGCTGGTTGTGTTCGAGGCACTGATCGACGACAACCGGTCGAAGAATGCCTTCGGGTTGCTGATGAGCCTGAACATGCTGATCGAGACGCCGGGAGGCTTTGATTACACCGGTGCGGATTGCATGGGCTGGCTCAAGGGTGCGGGATTCCGGGAGACACGCGTCGAGCACCTTGTTGGTCCCGACGCCATGGTGATCGGAATCAAATAGCCTGGAACGCAGGGCAGGCCAATTCCGGTCGCGGCCTTGAGCTGTGTGAGCTGCAACATCCATCGCGGCAGCTTCTGAAATTGAGGATGATCGTTCACATGAGACTCGAACTGGAGTGGCCTGAAGAGCTGGACGCCCTGCTCGCTGCGCCGCGCAATCATACGCTGCTGTTTGAGAATGAGTTTGTGCGTGTGCTTGACACCAGAGTCCCGCCCGGAGAGACGGTTCCTGCGCATACGCACCGATGGCCTGGAGCGCTTTACTTCCTGAGCTGGAGCGATTGCGTGCGGCGCGACGCCGAGGGAGCGGTTGTAATGGACACCCGAAACATGCGCAAAGCGCTCGAGGAGGACATCGCACTTGTGAACACCGCAATGTGGTCGGGACCGCTGGCCTTGCATACGCTGGAGAATGTGGGCGACAGGGAACTCAGGGTTATATGCGTAGAGGTGAAGTACACGGTATTGGCCCCGGGTTCTAAGACAGAGTCTTGACCGAACTTCGGCGAACGCCGCAACCACCACGTTTTACTGCTGTGTCCGGAATCCGGGACAGACAACAGTGGCTTGAGTTTCTCCTGAGACAAGCGGCCTTATAGACAATTCGTCCCTGTCCCGCCCGCATCGGATCAGGCCATACAGCGGAAGATAACTTGTCTTGATCTCGAAGTTACCTACTGCAATCGAGCCAACCTCGTAATAGGTGGACATGACAACAGCGTTGAATGGCTCGGGATGGATTCGAAACTGGCCCGTTGCGGGCTCGTAGTTTGCGAAGTCGAAGCATTGACCTACGCAGGCACGCGAAAGCAGATGATCCGCGGAGAGGCGCGAGCAGCAAAGCGTGAACAGCCGATCGCCAAAGCGCTTGAACAATCCAGACCTCGATGGAGCCAGACTGCTCGTTCCTTGCGGCGGATGACCCACGAGCTGAACGACGCGGGCATCGGCAGGAACAGCGGCGACCAGGCTCGCAATCTTCGTTTCAGTGCGCGCTTGCCCACTAACATCAACGTACAGAGAGCAAAAGAAGATTGCGGCGCCGGCAAGTGCAGCATAGAGGTACCAGCGCCTGAATGGCGAATAACTTAACAATGCCAGCAATAACACAGCAGAGAGCAGCGAAAGACGATCCGCAATAAGGCTTGCCGAAGGGCTGTAGGTCGATGACCGAATCGCCGTCGGGATTACTACGATTGCAGCGGCCGTCAAAAAGTACGCCTGCGCGGATACGCCCGTCAGGGTATCTCCAAGATTTTCTGACTTGAACAAAAGAATCACACAGAATAGGAGCAACCCGAGAGCAACTGGCAGATAATGCCACCCGCGCAAAAGGACCTGATCGATTCCAGTAGCGAAGATGAGTTGGTCACGCGTCCAATCGGTCATGTAGCGCGACGAGAGAACCAGGCGGATTACCAGCAGCGCCGCAACACAAACCAGGAAGAGCGCGACCTGGAATCGAATTGAAATTCGTTTGGCAATCCAGCAATAGCCCACGATTCCAATCAGCCATAACACGGGCATGGGGTGCGCAAGAAAGGCAAGAAACAAGAGCGGAATGGCAGCGACGGCCCACCAACCGATCCCCCCCTTCCAGTAAGCAGCAAGAACCCAAAAAACAATTCCGCAAGCCAGGTAGTAGTTAAGGAGACCCGCTTGGAACACGTAGCCATAAGAGAAAACAGCAAGCCACGGCGCCACCCAATAGGTCGCCTGGCCTCGAACTGCTGAGATGAACCGGAACGCGCCCCAGAAAAAGATAAGTACCGCTGCGCAACAGACCACTCGCTCGGCAACCGAAACGCCGAAGGTCTTCAACAGCCAGCTCAAAAGCAAGTCGGTGAGCACGTTGGTGCTCTGATGGCCAATCCACAGACCGTGGATACTCCCGTTCTCGATCAATGTTGCCAGCCACGCATTATATAAGTGGCTCTGCAGATCATTGCCCGAAACGATTGGCAGCCAAAAGCACGGGACCACCAGTGCGGCTGAGATCAGAATCGACCTGAACCCGGAGATTCTTGAAAAATTGAATGCAGGACGGTCCATAGCGGGTGCTTGCTTCTCTCCGATTTCTAGCCCATTTGATCTTTCCAGAAGCTGAGAGTCTGGAACGCATGCCGCCCCATGTTGTACGCCCTAGGGTGCAGTATGGCTCTGTACCTTGCTCGCCGCGGGAGCGTTCCAGCTTGGCCCTAACTCAGGCACCTGGTAAAAGCTGTCTTTGAGGCTGCAAAAGACGTTATAGAGAAGAATGTAATAGAGCGCCGCAAAACCATCCCAGATGGTTATCTTCTTCCCTTCTTCATAGGTCCGCCCATAGTAGCTTATTGGCGTCTCATAGATCGAGCATTTAAGCTTCGCCACTTTTGCTGTAACTTCGATCTCAAATCCAAATCCGCTTGAGTTAATTTTCATTTGCCGGATAATATCGCCGCGAAATGCCTTATAACAAGTTTCCACGTCAGTCAGGTTAATGTTAGTGGCCAGATTTGACAGAAATGTAAGCAGCTTGTTGCCTATGTAATGATAAAAGTACAAGCACCGCGAAGCCTTCCTGACCAGAAAGCGCGATCCGTAAACAACATCCGCCTGCCCAAGTAAGATCGGTTCGATTACGTCAGGAATCTCATCCGGGTCGTACTCCATATCCGCATCCTGGACGATCACGATATCCCCGCGCGTTAGTTGAAAGGCGGTCTTCAGAGCTTCTGTCTTTCCCTTGTTCCGCTCGTGCCGTGCAACCTGGATCTGGCTATGCTTTGCGGCAAGTTCCTTCAGAATCTCCGCCGTCCTGTCGGTTGAGCAGTCATCCACAATCACAATCTCGAGGAGCCGCTCAAGAGAAAGAAGCTTCTCCACAATTGTGGAAAGGGTACGCTCCTCATTGAAGACGGGAACAACGACAGACAGGCATTTCTCCTGCATAGGTTCTTCTCCCGCTAGTCGGCTCAAACGATAGTTGGATAGGCGGCTCAAAGGCTATCGAAGACAGGCGGAGGATTTACTCTGCCAGGGATGAATCGCGAAGGAAAGAACCCTTGTGCAATTTGCCGGCAGCTTCCATTGGTGACTTGGATCGCCATTGACGACTGTTCACCCAGAATACAGCACAGTGGCCGGAAGAATATCGTCTACATCGACCCACTGCGTCGGATACTCGCCGGTATAGCAGGCAGTGCAGTAGCCGGGCGTGTGTTCTCCCTTGCAACTCTGAAGAAGCCCGTCGAGAGACAGATAAGCGAGCGAGTCCGCCTCAATAAACTGGCGAATCTCTTCAACCGATTTCTGCGCCGCGATCAGTTCCCGCTTGCTGGGCGTATCAACGCCGTAGTAACAGGGCGAGATGGTGGGCGGGCAACTGATGCGCAGGTGGACTTCTTTTGCGCCTGCGCCCCGCACCATGCGCACGATCTTCCGGCTCGTCGTGCCGCGGATAATGGAGTCATCGATGAGAATGACGCGCTTCCCTTCCAGCAGATTGCGCACCGGGTTGAGCTTGAGGCGAACGCCGAAATCGCGAACTCGCTGCTCGGGCTCAATGAAGGTGCGGCCCACATAGTGGTTGCGAATCAGGCCGAGGCGAAACGGGATTCCGGCTTCTTCAGCGTAGCCGAGGGCGGCGGTGACTCCAGAGTCGGGAACGGGGACGACAACATCGGCGGGAACGCCGGACTCGCGCGCCAGTTGCCGACCCATCTGGTCGCGGCTCTCCTGCACCCAGCGCCCATAAATCTTGCTGTCGGGCCGGGCAAAGTAAACATGCTCAAAGATGCAACTCGACGAGGGCACGCCGGTCGAGTATTGCCGGCTGGTGACGCCGTCGTCGGTCACCATCACCAGTTCGCCGGGCAGCACGTCGCGCTCATACTCAGCCCGCAATAGGTCAAAGGCGCAGGACTCGCTGGCGAAGACGATCGTGTCCGGGCCATCTGCGTTGCGAATGCGGCCCATCGACAGCGGCCGAAAGCCCCGTGGATCGCGCGCGGCAAAGATTCGGTCACGCGTCATCATCACAATCGAGAAGGCGCCGTCGATCTTCGAAAGCGAATCGGCAATCGCATCCACAAGATGGCTTGCCTTCGAGTGCGCGATAAGCTGAACGATGATTTCGGAGTCAGAAGTTGTCTGGAAATATGCGCCCTCGCGCTCGAGACTTGCACGAATGTTGCCAAGGTTCACCAGGTTGCCGTTGTGGGCAATGGCGATAAGGCCCTTGGTGGAATCCACGCGGATGGGCTGCGCATTCAGTAGCGCCGAGTCTCCGGTAGTGGAATATCGCGTGTGACCAATGGCCATGGAGCCGGGTAGCTTGGCGAGCACGTCTTCCGTGAAGATTTCGCTCACCAGCCCCATACCCTTGATGTTGGACAGCCGATTTCCGTCGGCGCTGGCGATGCCCGCTGACTCCTGCCCACGATGCTGCAATGCATAAAGCCCGAGGTAAGCCTGGCGAGCCGCGTCAGGATGGCCGTGAATGGCAACCACGCCGCACTCTTCGTGGAGCGTGTCGGCATCGGCGATGGCTGGAGGAACCGCAGGCAATTCGACGCGCAGCGAACCTTTAGCCTGACAAGCCTTGCCAGAAGCAAAAAGTTCTTCGCTGCGATCTGCGACTCCCTCGACCCCCTGATAGAGGCGCGGGATCATGCGAGCACCTCGTCATGCAGAGTCGCTTCGAGCGATTCGGCCCACTGAGGACGAAGCTCAGCCAGCGGGGCCGAGATAAACGACTCGCGATCCACCGTGATTTCCAATCGATCCCCGCCCGTTGTCCCCACGCGAACGGCAAAGAAGCTGTATTCGCGCGCGAGCTTCTCGATGGCAGCCACATTGACCGGAGCGGCGGTGGCAATCACGGTCGTGGCGGGCTCAGCAAAGAGGCCGAAGAGCGGATAAACCATCAATGAAGGATCCTGATCCACATGGGCTCCGATGCCGAGCCCGAAGCATGCCTGCGCCACTGAGACGGCGATGCCTCCATCGGAGATATCGCGTGCCGAGTGAAGCAGCTTTTGATTGGCGAGCACGCCAAGCAGCGTGTGAAGATCGGCCTCCGCTCCGAGATCAAGCGCCGGTGGCCGGCCCCAAAGCGATCCGAGCACGGCCTTGGCGAATTCGCTTGATCCGAACGCCGCAAGGTCACGCGCGGCAATGGCTTCTGGCGCTTCAGGATCGACGTCCGGAACCGGTTCCAGCTTGGGCTCGACTGCGTAATAACGCATCGGCTCAGGCTCGAACGGAACCTTCAGGTTTGGATTGGGCCTCTCGCCGTGCGGAATGGGCCAGAGAAGGACGATCGCGTCACCCGCATGCATGAAGTGCGCCGGTACTGCTTTGGTGACGTCCTCAAGAATTCCAACAATACCCAGCACAGGTGTGGGATAAATGCCCTCGCCGCGGGTCTCGTTGTAAAGCGAAACGTTGCCGCCGGTGACCGGCGTGCCCAGCGCATGGCAAGCCGCGCTGATTCCATCGATTGCCGCGGAGAGCTGCGCCATGATCTCGGGCTTCTCCGGATTGCCGAAGTTGAGGCAGTTGGTTGCAGCAACCGGCGTGGCGCCGCTCATGGCTACTTTGCGCGCGGCCTCTGCCACGGCATGCATCGCGCCGAGTTTTGGATTTAGATAGCACCAGCGACCATTGCCATCGAGAGCCATGGCCAGCCCACGCTCGTGCCCAGCGGTGCCAGTCCCTTTGATCCGCATCACCCCGGCTTCTCCGCCGGGGCCGATCACGGTGTTGGTCTGCACCATGGTGTCGTATTGCTCGTGAACCCAGCGCTTAGAGCAGACGTTGGAGGACGCAAGCAGCCTCTTCAAATCGGCCATGTAATCGCGAGGCTCGTCGAGTTTCGATAGCACCTCTTCGGGCGGATCAAACGGAACCGGCGCCTTCCACTCGCCTACAGGACGATGGTAGAGCGGTGCGTCGTCAGTGAGCGATTGGTTTGGAATGTCCGCGACCAGCACGCCATGATGGCGTATCCGCAGTCGAGCTTCCGGTTTCACCGTTCCGCAGATCACTGCGTCCAGGCCCCACTTGGCGAAGACGCGCAACACCTCGTCCTCGCGGCCCTTCTCAGCAACCAGCAGCATCCGCTCCTGGCTTTCAGAGAGCATGATCTCGTAAGCCGTCATGCCGGTCTCGCGCTGCGGAATCAGGTCGAGCTCCACGTCGAGTCCCACACCGCCGCGCGCGCCCATCTCGCAGGTTGAGCAGGTCAGTCCCGCTGCTCCCATGTCCTGAATGCCCACGATGGCGCCCGTCTGCATGGCTTCAAGGCACGCCTCCAGCAGCAGCTTCTCCATGAACGGATCGCCGCATTGCACATTGGGCCGCTTCTCATCTGAGCCCTCATGGAACTCTTCGCTGGCCATCGTTGCGCCGTGGATGCCATCGCGCCCGGTCTTCGCTCCTACATAGATCACGGGATTTCCCACACCGGCAGCTTTGCCATAGAAGATCTCGTCAATCCGCACCATCCCCAGCGCAAATGCATTCACCAGCGGGTTGCCGCTGTAGCAGGCCTCAAACTTGGTCTCGCCACCGAGATTCGGCACGCCAAAACAATTGCCGTACCCGGCGATACCGCTCACCACGCCCTCAACGATGGTGTGATTCTTGTGGACGAGCTTACGCTCTTCCTCATCTTGCCCAGGCTCCGGCCCGTTTAGGTTGGGCTCTGAAGAAATTGGCCCAAAGCGCAGAGAATCCATCACGGCAAGTGGCCGCGCGCCCATCGTGAAAATGTCGCGCAGGATCCCGCCCACGCCCGTCGCCGCGCCTTGGAATGGCTCAATATAGCTGGGATGATTGTGGCTCTCGATCTTGAAGGCGCAAGCCCAGCCGTCGCCCACGTCGATAATGCCTGCGTTCTCGCCCGGCCCCTGCACCACGCGGTCGCTCTTCGTCGGCAGCCGCTTCAAATGCACCCTGCTCGACTTGTAGGAGCAATGCTCCGACCACATGACGCTGTAAATACCGAGTTCTGTAAGGGATGGCGTGCGGCCGAGTGCGGAGAGAATCCGCTGGTATTCGTCCGCGGTGATGCTGTGCTGCGCCAATAGCTGCGGTGTAACCGCAACCGGCGAAGGAACAATTCCAGAGGAGGCGGAATTCATCACGGTTGCCTCCATTGTCGCACGGTGTTCACACTGCGACGACAGCGATTCAATGTGGAAACCTCGGCCGCACTTGGCCCACGCCCCGCCCGGGCCAGACTCGACCCAATAGGACAATCCATGCAGTGAGTTGGACCGGGCTTCCGCTTCAGATTCGGAACAAGATTCAGGTTTGGATTGAGAGCCAGATTCAGACTTGGGTTTAGAAACCAACTTTGGATTTGGGTTTCCAGCCAGCCTCAGTTCTTGGGTTTCGGGCCACCTTCAATCTTGGGTTTCGAGCCAGCTTGAATCTTGGGTTTCGAGCCAGCTTCAGATCTTGGGTTTCGAGCCACCTTCAGACCTTCTGAAGGGAGCTAGCGGTGGCGGCAGGCGCAACGGCTATGCGATACTTTTTAAGCGGTACCCCACCTCAAGCCGGGATGGCGGAACTGGCAGACGCAGCGGACTCAAAATCCGCCGACCTTCGGGTCATGGGGGTTCGACCCCCCCTCCCGGCACCATAAAATCAACAACTTACAAAACCGATGACTCGGCAGGTTACTTGTGTCGACGATGCCGATTCTTATGGGGAAACTTTGTTATGGATGGCGACTGGAGCACGAAGTGCCCCTAAAAGAGAACTCATGCAACCGCGGCGTCTGGGATCCGGTTGCCCAAAGTGGCTTCTGCTGGATTCGCACTTGCGCAGGCAAGAAGCGCTAAGCAGCGAATTCAGGCAACGATTAGCTCCATCGGGAGTGACAGCGCCTGAACTACTCGCTGAAGAACTTTGTTCCGGCGTATTCGCTGCTTGATTCCGAGGCCCCTCCTGTTGCGGAAACCACCTCTTGATCCTCACGCTGAGAAATCGACAAAGCGAGTTTCACTCGATTCGGTAAGCAAGGTTGTCGAAAAGGAGTTTGTCTCCATTTCCAGCGTCAAAAAACACAGTGGAGCACCGATCTTCCCAGCCGGTACGAAGGCGCCGTGTCTCTCCTGGCTTTATGCTGAACGACATTTCGCGGAGTTCGGGGCAATGAACGGATAGAACCGCATCCTGAGCACCACCGTTGAAAACATCAACGCCAACGAAGATCCGAGGCCAGTAGAATTTGAACTGGCCCTTCCCTGCCTTCGCATCCTTCAGCGCCAGGTTGAAGGTTCCGAACCCACCCGACGGAACATGAATCGCCCACTGATCGATGCCCCAATCGATCACGCCGGACGGATATTGCCCGCTCAATACCGTCCCCGCTGCCAAATGCGGGTCATCAAAGGTCACCATAAGAGAAACCGCTGACCCACCAGAACCCTGGATGTCAACATTCCGCGCTGAATCACGGTGTATGCGCAGGACATGGGTCTTTTCATCGAAGACATACCCCTGCCCATTCAGGTCCTTTCGAAGCGGCAACGGAATCCCGTCCGCATAAACGAACTCAGGCTTGAAATCCACGCGAAGGACGTCATCGCCTTTATCATCGAACATAGAGTAAGTCACCTGCCCCCGGCCATAGGTCACGCTGGTAACAACCGACGAGCTGCCCAACAAGTGCGACTCATCCGACGGAGCCCATTCAGGAACCGCCCAGAAGGCATCCATCATGCGGCGCGGGCCGTCTGAGTATTGATCGGTAAACCACCACTGCGTCGAGAATGGGCTATGCGCGCCGCCTGACAGCCCTTGAAAGTAAGTCACCCAGTTATAGCTGCGGTAAGCCGCTTCACGGTAAGTTGTATCTCCGGTCTTGGCATAATACAGCGCTTCTACGGCAGCCAGCCGCGCAGTATGGGAGTCACAGCACTGCCCCGGATCGTTGCAGCACCATTCAATCCCGTTGCCTTGTTCGTTGGTGATCAACGCGCCGTGCACCATGTACTTCGCCCATTTGGGAGTCTTCTTGACCCACTCGATGATGTGATGGGCATGGTCTTTCCACTCCGGATCGAGTTGCGGATTAAGCAGGACGTAACGCGCAAACTCAAGCGGGATCACCTGGTTCATGTTGCCCATGCTCGGCACCGTGTCTTCAAAGTAGCCCACCCACGTGTCCGTAGCGAGCGGATATTTCTGAAACCATTCCCACACCTCGGCGCGGACTCGCCTGTAACCCTCCACGTTGCCTTGCTTCAGCCGAATCAGCTCATCAAACAGCATCATGGGCTCGACCACGTTGGCAGAGTAGGGGCCCATTGCGCCGCCGGGCGCCTTTCCGTCCCGCGCATAACAACGGACAGGCCAGGGTGACTCCGTCGCGTTGCCTGGCTTCACGTTTTTAACCAATGCGTCAGCACCACGAATTGCCGCGCGAAGATACTTCGTGTTGCCAGTCATTTCATAGAGACGAAGATAGCCATAGCCATCCTCGCCCACGACATGCGGTTCAACGTAGTCTTCGCCAAGGTTGCTCCACCCTGTGTAGCGAACGGCTCCAGGATTGGCTGATGCGTAAGGTACTCCGGCCCATGCGTAACCTTCTGCCGGAGTTTGACCGTGTTCAAGTTCGTAATCGACGAGGGACTCTAGAAACGTGATGGTTCGACGGTCGCCGCTGTACGCATAGAGATGCTCGAGGAAACCTTCCATCATGGCGCGCAGGTAGCCCGTGGAGTTAGCCCAATGAGGGTCGGGCATCATTTCATACGTGGTGCGGTCAAAGTCAAAACAGCAATAGTAATAAGGAAGCCGCTGCCGGTTGTACTGGTCCCACAGAATCGTCCACTGACTCTGGAAATAGCCCGAGTACGAATAGCCTGTGTTGTCGCCCATGGGAAATGGGAGAAGCTTGCCTTCCGCATCCAGAATCACGTGGCGGCCGGCGATTGTGGGCTCGTTCAGTTCCGTTCCCACCGGCGTCGGCTTTTGCGCATGACCTAAGAGCTCGGAAAGCAGCAACGCCGAACAAACAAGCCAAGCCCCGCAACGGATTCCCATCTCATCCCCTTTACGAATCCTAACGCCACTCTTGCGAAACAATACACTTCGCCCGACGGATCGTAAAGCATCGAGCTTCATATGCGCCAACATCTCGTGTCGATGCAGCACAGGTATGCTGATGAAGAGACAGCGCACATAACAGTACGCCCGAGCCTTGTTCACAGGCACACAATCAAAGCCAGGGACTAAGAGATAAACCAGGACTGAAGGTCAATGGCTCGCGGACTCTCCTCCACCAAGAGCAGTGAAGGTAACAGATGAAGAATTTCAAATCCAAAGAGATCTTTTGTCTGCTGGTGTTAACCGCCTTGTTCCTTGCCCCGGCAGGCGCCAGCGCACAGGGCTCTTCAGCCATCGCAATCACAGTGGAAGATGGCCATGGCGCAGCCATCTCTGGAGCCTCAATTCTTGACTCCGCCGGCAAGCTCATCGCGCGGACCGATGCGTCCGGCCAGGCGCGCGTTCCGTGCACAATTCCCTGCACAGTGAGCGTGTCAGCCAAAGGCTTCTCCGCGAAATCGGCACAGCTAAGCGCTGCAACCGTCATCCCTCTGACCCCGGCAGCCGACTCCGAACAGGTGGTCGTCTCTGCCTACCGAACCCCAATCTCCGTTCTTGATAGCCCCGTCGCCACACGCCAACTCCCTCAAGTTGCACTCGACACCACGGCCGCCGTCACGCTCGATGGCGAGTTGCGGCAGCTCCCCGGTGTCGAGCTCTTCCGCCGTTCCAGCTCGCTCGTAGCGAATCCTTCCTCGCAAGGCATCAGCTTGCGTGCTCTCGGTTCCACATCGGCCAGCCGCACTCTGGTCACTGAAGATGACGTTCCTCTCAATGACGCCTTCGCCGGAACCATCCACTGGCTTGAACAACCCGAGCTTGCAATTCAGAGCATCGAGCTGATGCGCGGCGGCGCCAGCGACCTTTACGGGTCGAGCGCCATCGGCGGCGTTGTGAGCATCATTCCTGTCCGTCCTTCTTCCGATGGGGTTGAACTACGCTCCAGCTTCGGCGCAGAGGGTACATACGACGACAGCTTGCTGGCCGAAGCAAAGCGCGGCCCGTGGGGACTGCTCGCTTCCGGCGGAGGCCTCGCAACCGACGGCTTCATCCAGGAAGCTCCCAGCCAGCGCGGCCCCGTCGACATCCGCAGCAACGTCCATAGCCAAAACGCGATGTTGCTGGCCGAGCACGATTCCGGCCAACTGCGTCTCATGCTTCGTGGAAGCGGCTTCAACGAAGCGCGCAATAACGGAACGCCTTACCAGACCAACGGTACGCGGCTCTGGCGTTACGCCACCGGCGCCGATTGGCAAGCCCCGCACAACGCTACTCTTGTTATGCGTTTCTACGGATCGACAGATCACTTCCGCCAGACCTTCTCAAGCATCTCCAATGCTCCGAACGCTGCCAATCCCTCCTGCTCTTATCGCTGTGGCGAGACACCAACCAAGTTTTCCCTGACGCCCGACAACGAACTCGGCGCAGTTGCCCATTGGAACCAGCCGCTCGGTGCGGGCCTTCTGCTCGTCGTCGGCGCAGATTCACACGACGTCCGCGTTTGGGATCGGGAACAGAGTTTCGGCAGTTCTGCCGCAATCACCAACCTCCATGATCATCAGCGCGACTCCGCCGCCTACGCTGAAGCCATGTGGGTCCACAAGCAATGGACGTTTGTCGGCTCGGGCCGCATGGATTGGTTTCAGAATTACGACGGGCAGCAGCTCACTCTTAAAGGCTCAACATGGACGCCATCTGCAACCCAGCCGCCTCAATTCAATCAGAACTTCTTCGATCCCCGTCTTGGCATATCGCGCAAGCTTGCCACGCATTGGGCACTGTCGGCCTCAGGTTTCCAGGCATTTCGTGCACCGACACCCAACGAGCTCTACCGCTCAACGCAGGTTGGCAACAAGCTCACAACATTCAACGGCAGTCTGGTCAGCGAGCGCGCCACTGGCTGGGAAATTGGCCTTGCCACCGATTACCGCTGGGGCAGCATTCGCTCCAGCTACTTTCTCACTCAGGTTGACCGTCCCATCACAGCAGTCACGATTAATCCCACGTCTTCGCCCATCTTGCTCAAACGCGAAAATCTCGGCCAGATTGCCAGCAGGGGCGTGTCCGTCGATTTCCAGCTCAAGCCTTTCAACTGGCTTGCGATCGATGGCGGCTACCAGTACGCACGAGCCACCGTCACCCAGGGCACACAGGATTTGGGCAACTGGATTCCAGAGGTAGCCCACAACCTGGCCACGATGAATGTGCGCGCTTCTCATCCCCGCATTGGAACGCTGAATCTGCAAAGCCGCCTGAGCGGCCGTCAATACGACGACGACGCAAACGCATTTCTGCTTCACGGCTATTTCCGCCTCGACGCCTACGCGTCTCACGATTTCGGCCGCCGCATCGAAGTCTTCTCTGCTGGCGAGAATCTATTTGACCGTCAGATTGAAGTCTCTAAAACCCCCACCACCACGCTCGCCACGCCGCGCGTTGGGCGCGTAGGCTTTCTAATTCGCCTCGGCCTTGGCAGGTAAGAAGGAACCGGCGTACAGCGAAACTGCATTCTTGCTCAGGACAACTCTCCGTCAATTCGCTTGCCGGCCGGTCCCTATGCGCCCACACTCCCGATCAAGGCGTTTAGTTTCGCCATCACTTGGAAGGCATCAGCAACGTAGACCACATCCGCCTTGCCGCGCGTCCAGCCGCAGTTTGCATCGAGGCTGACGGCGCGGCGTTCGCCGATGAATCGCCAGCCCACCACGTGCGGCTCTTCTCCATGACAGCAGGTCGCCAGGCCCTTGGGATGGCGCGGCGTGGCTCCCGTCTGCCCAATCTGGTTGAGATGCGTAAGAAATGGAAGCACGGACTGTCCTTCGCTGCCCTGATCGACCAGCGATTTGCTGCTGCCGAGCGAAGCCCCGGCACCGCGCAAAAAGCCAAGAATCAAATCGGCAGCCTCTGGAACATGCGTCTGTCCGTCGGGCTGCTTCTTCGTCCAGCCGGCTCCGGCAACAAATAGCAGTTTCGCATCGGGACGGATCGTCTGCGCGCCCTGCGTCGGAGCGCGAAGTCCGCTCACCGTGGTGCGGATCAACGGCAATTGAACGGCGACCTGCTCAACCTGCGCAGGCGTTGCTTCTCCGGCAAATGCCGCGTGCGTACCCGAGTCGAGGAGCAGGAACCAGGGACGCGCATCGCGACTCAATACGGCCTCGATCCGCTGCCGATAGAACCAGCGGCTGGCTTCTATGTTCGCGGTCCCGCCAAGCGCCGTGATGTGCGTGTCGATGAACCCGCCCAGGCGATGAGACACGCCCGCTGCTACGCGCGTGAATCTCGAACTGCCAGGCGCCAGCACGATCGTAGCTTGTGCCGCGCGGCAAAGCGCTTCGCAAGCGGCGGCGTCGGTCGAGTAGCGAGCTTGTCCGAATGGCTCTCCAAATACGCCCAGCAGCCGCGCACCTGAAGAGGCAACTGCTGCGCCAGCAGCCTGAGCGTCCACCGCCACAATCCCGATCGAAACCGACGCTCCAATACGCCCCGCCAGTTCTATACCCGCCGATACAGCTTCAAGCGAAGCTTTGGTGAGTGCCGCACCCGTTTCATCCGCATGCGTGAGTACAAGTATCGATTCCATCATTCCGCTCCAATCCATGCGGCCAGCTCGGCTGCGATCTCGTCGGGGCTCATGTCCTTCACCACGCGTGTCGTGCGCTGCTGTTTCGGCAGTGCGACCGAAATGTAACTCAGACCGTTGGCTTCCAGCTTCACCGCCGGAGCCTTTTGCAGCGCAGGCATGATCGTCCGCATGTTGGCCATGCCAACCTGGGGATTGTTGCGCGGCTCGGCGAGGTTCCCGGTAGCCCACCCCAAAACTGCAGGCGCGCCGGCGCAGACCGAAACCTGGTGCTTGCCCCCTTCCACGCGTTCAAGAACCTCAAAGCTTCCATCGTCGCGCAGATTGACCTGGTCCACTCCCTGGAACTGATCTGTAATGCCGAGACGCTCACCAACAAGCTGCAACGTGACGCCCGCACCACGCGTGGCCGACTCCCACCCACCGAAGAGCAGTAACCGTTCGCGATCGAGTCCGGGCAGCTTGGCAATGGTCTCCGCAAGAACCGCCGCAGTCGCATGCGCATCAGGAAAGCCGCCGATGGGCCCATCGATCGGCGCCAGTTCGAATGCGACCTTCTGCGCGACGGTCATCATCACTTGCTGCAGCTTGGCCTTGGGTCCAAGCGAAACCAGCCAGACCTTGCTGCCCGGAGCCTTCGCAGCCAAAACGGCGGCTTCATAGAGTGCGCTGGCGGCCCAGGGATCTAACACGGCGGGCAGTACCATTTCGTTTTTCAAGCCCGGACCAGCCGGCGTAGTAATCGGCTCAAGAGTCTGCAGAGGATCGGGCACGATCCCCGCGCAGACAACGATGTGCAATGCAGTTTGCATAATTCTCCTGGAAGCTATTAGCCAGTAGCTTCAAATCAGTTCTCTGCCGAGTGCAGCCCGCCCGCCCCCGCGTGAAATTCAATGTTGCCGTGTTCGCCATGGGGCGAAGGCGCGCAATTCCACAAACACGCACCGCAGTGCACGCACTTCTCGCGTTCAAAGGTCGGTGCACCATCGTCTGCCAGCGTGATCGCCTGCCCTGAACACATCGCGATGCACGTCTTTTCATCGCAGGCAATGCACAGCCCCGCGTCTGGAAAAACCACGTGCTCGGCAAAGCCGGGCATCGCCTGCACCTTACCGCCCATAAGCAGCGCGTCCTGGTGGCTTACCAGAAGGCGCCCATCAAATGGAATCTCCGGCCAGCCACGAGCTGAGAGCAGTGCATCGTGGAAGGGCCGTCCATCCTCCACGGCCAGCGCCGCGGCTTCCTTCCGTTTTAATGTCTCTTCCACACGAGCCGCCTTGATCCCGGTCACGTGCCTCGGAGCCTTCAGCGAGAGCCTGCCGCCGGTCAGTCCCGCCAGGGCCATCCCGATCATGCCCTTCACAATCCCGTTATGAAAACCATTGCGTGCGTTCTGCGCTTCACGCGCGCCGCGTTCCACCCAACTGGCGCGGCGTTTCGTGACATACGTCTCGGTCAGGTTTTTCTGCGTAAATGGAAGCCCCTTCCGGAGCAATTCGATAGCCGCCTCACCGAGTTGTGTCCCCGTGGTCCACGCCTCGTCCACGCCTGAGCCGGTGAGCATGTTCGTGCTTCCCGAGTTCTCGCCGATCCGCGCATAGCCGTCGCCGGTCAAAAATGGCTCGCCCACTTTGCCCGACTCATCAATCGACTTCGCTCCCCACGATCGCAGCGTTCCATCCTTCAGGTAGCGCCACAATGCTGGGTGCTGGATGTAGTGCTGCAGGTAGCGATAGGCCGTGCGTGATGGGTCGGTCATCCACGACGGCACAAAAATGCCCACCGAGACCAGCCTTTCGGGATGAACGTAGAGAAATCCAAATATCTCCGGCTCTGGGTAGCCGAACGTGTGCCACACCGTCCCTGGCTTCAGCGGCGAGTCCGCGACGGCATCCTCCGGCAACTCGATCACGAACTTCATCCCCAGCGCCCACTCGTCGTGCGTGTACCCTCGCGGCGTGCCCAGTTCCCTGTCAATGGACTGCGACACCGAGCCAACTGGCCCGTCGCCAACCACCGTCAGCAACGCGCGAACATCCATCCCCGGCATGAAGCCGCCCTCCGGGTTGCCTTTCTTATCCACGCCCTGGTCGGTCAGCCGCACGCCCCGCACGGCTCTGCCAGCCGCGATCGGTTCAAACAGCGGCTCGCTCACCGGCGTCCCCGGCCAGATCTGAACCAGCCCAGACGCCATCAGTTGAGAACCAACCCACTGGTTGAATTGCCCAATCGACATCACCAGCCCACCATGCTTGTTCAGAAACCCTGGCGTCCAAGGCAGTTCGAAAGCATGGTCGCGCACACCTGCAACCGGCGCAACCGCGCGCAACGCCCGATCTGCCGCCCGAAGCGTAAACGACCTCCGGCTCGCGCCGACAGGGTCGAGAAGATAAAGCACCCGCTCGCCTGTGACCTCCGCCGCCATCGGGATCTCTGCCGGATTCAGCTCAGGAAAGCTGGCGCGAATACCCTGCGCCCGCGTAACCACGCCGCTCACTCCCGCTGCGATATCGTCTGCGCGCTCGTAGCAGACCACCTGCAGCGGCATCCCCGGCGCAACCTTGCTCTCAAACGCCGGATCGGCAGGATTCTCTGCCCATGCGCGGCTCAGTGTGGTCAGGAAACCGCCCGTCGCCGGGCCAAACCCGACGCAGGCAATATCCACCTCCATGGTCTGACGAACAACGTCAGCTCCCGGTGAACTGGTATTCGTGGTCTCGCCGCTCATACGGGGTAGTCCAGCGCCTCCGGGATCATCACTTTGCTCACTGTCTCAGCGGCACGATCCTTGGCCAGTCGTGCGCCGCTCAGGCACATGGTGAGTTTGTTCTGCAACCGCAGGAACTCGCTCGAACCGGCACAGTCGGCGCAAGGACCCGCCTTCTGCGGATGACGTCCGTCTTCATCCAGCACATCCACTGCCATGGCCGTAATGCCCGGCATGGTCAGTTCGTACTCATCCAGCTCGCTCGCCAGGAAGCAGAACTTGTGATCTTCGTCCTTCCACGACGGATGCCGGTTATATCCGAAGACCAGCTCACCGCAGATGCGCGATGCCTCGCCGGCAGCCTGCGCGGCCTGCGTGTGGCATAGGTCCGACAAGAACTGCAACGTGCCGGCAAGCCCTTCCGCAACGACAGGATCGAGCGGGCCCTTCGTCTCAAGTTCCAGCACATCGAGAATCTGGTAGCGCGAGGCCAGCAGCCAGCACAGCGCGTCCGCCATTGCAAACGTAACGCCCTGCCGCTGTCCGTGATACAGCTTGTTGCCGTCCGGGTCGTTGGTGTTCTGCAGATACCTCAGCGTCCACAGCCAAAGGTTCATCGCCGACCCCAGCGTGCATGCGCCTGTTCCCGGACGATGCGAAGCAATGTGCCGCATCTCAGCGGTCCACGCGCGGAATTGCGCCAGGAAAACCTCGCTCGTCATGGTGATCGTCAACTGCCGCCGCTGCACTGCTTCCGGCCCCTCATAGATGGCCTCCAATGCCGAGTCCATCCACTTGTTGCCCAGGAACCCGGGGCAATCCTCGGTAATGCCGTACCCGCCCATCAGGCTCAGTGCCTCGCGCAGCAGGTTGCTTCCGTGGCCCGTGTTCCATAGCTTGGTCGCCGGGCAAATCACATTCGCCTCGGCACCTTTGATCACAAAATCCACCAGCGGATCGGCTTCAAGAGCGGCCTCAAACTCGATGCGATGCGTATGCCCCTGCGTGCGGCCCAGCAGTTCGACCGCCTTTTGCTCGCTCTCTTTCAGCGCCTTCATCTCCATGCGTCCGCCCTGGATTCCGCGCTCACTCATCGTCGCGGCCTTTTGCTTCTCCAGCGGCTCCAGCGTGTCAAAGAGGCGCGCGGCGGCAAAGCCCATCGATGCGCCTGCCTCTCCCGTCGCCCAAATATCCACCAGCCGATGCAGCGCGTCCTCGCGCTGCTGGATTCCCTGCTCGTATCGCACCGATCCCGCCTTCGAACCTTCCGCCCCGCGGAACCGCTGCCGCTGATAGCGAATGATCGGCTCAATCGCCGACAGCAGCTTTGCTGAAGTCATCAGCCCGACCGGAACGCGCGTCCGCCTGAAAACCGCCTCAATCACTTCGCCGTGGTTGAAGTTCGGCACCAACACCCCGTCCTTCACCGTGTACCCGCCCACAATGCGATTCGCCGGAACCTTCAGGCTGAACACCGGATCTCCGGTCGACGACAGTTGGTGCACCAGCTTCTTGGTGGGCGTTCCCCTGTCGAATGTGCCCTCGTCGCCGTCCTCCAGGATCACCACGCAGGTGCCCTTGATGCGAGGATCGTTGGAGCCCACCGCCGCGGCCACAAAGTTGGCGAAGGCGATGTTGGTGATGAACCGCCCGCGCTTGTCTACATGCAGCCACGGCTCCTGCCCATCCTTCCACTCTTCAATGCTGATCTTCCCATTCAACATTCCGGTATCGACGCCCACATACGGAATCGGCTCCGTCAGCGCAAATGCCCCACGCCACGGCTTGCGATCTTCACCGGGCTGAGGCGGCGCAGCAAGCTTCTTGTAATGGCTCACCTGTTCCTTCGTTCCCCGCTCATGCAGGGGAGACAACGCCAGAAAGCTGGCCATACTTGCGGTAGCTGCCCCACCGTCTACCCACGCCAGCTCAAAGGCCGAAAGCGCCAGCGCCAGGTTCTTCGGTCCGGAGATGAATCCGCCCTCGTCCGGCTCCATAAAGGCCGCCGTCACGCCGGCCCGGTCAAAGGCCTCCATCATCTCCTGCTTGCCATGCGTCCACTCGTGGGTGTTCCGCTCGCCTGCCGCCACCAGCCGGGCAACTGTCCCTCGCGCAACGGTTCGGCTCGACTGAACCAGCATCTGGAGGTCAAAGCGGTCGGTAAACCGCCATTGAATCTGGCGGACCGGGTCCCCCGGCAGGGTAAGCATGATCTTGTTGGTTGGAGCGGTTGCGGTGGCCATGAAGGCAGACCTCCTGTAGCCACGCCATTTTGCCTTCCCCGCCATGGAAGTAGATGTGATTCGTATCACTTTCGGGAGCGACTACGATGCCGGACCGCTTTTCGAAGCCGTTTCGACGCAAACTCCGGGAAAATCAGACTCGCCCTCTTGCCTTAGTCGCGATCTGCAATCGAATCAGTCGACTACGTTGGAACAGCGAACCCACGCAAAATGCCACGAGATCAGGCGGCCCGAAGCCGGGCAGTATCCCTACCGCCGCCAGCCAAATTTGCAGGCCTCCTCGGCGGTGAGGTGCAGCAGGTAGAAGAACCCATCGGGGCTTTCGATGTGGCTGAGAACGTCGCGGACATCGGACCCATTCTCCAGCAGCGGGTTCACCGTGCGAATCAGATCGTTTTCATCCGTGAAGGCGCGCTCATGAGTACCGGACCGTTTGCTCCCCCGCGCGGCCCAAAGCCGAATGGTCGCCATGTACCGGCACTCTTCTGCCTCCCCCTCGCGTGCGCCGAAGAGATGAAGCAGGAACCGGTGCCGGCGCGGCGCAGCATTCGATTTGGGTTCGAGTGAGCTCATGGACGCGCGATCGATTCGCTCCGGTTGCTTACAAGTCGGGTAATGGACATGCGGTTGTAGCGTTGCGCAACGATGCACGGCAAGTTGGCGGCCATTGCATAAGCGCACATCACCCAGCAGGCCCACGGCGGATTCCACAGAAAGAAGATCGGAAAGCACACCAGCATGCACCAATGAGCAACCTCAGCTCGCCGTGTTTCAATCAGGAACTGCTCAAGGTAGCGCGAATCGCGCGCATTCAGCTTCTTTTTTGAAAAGCCGCCCAGCCACGGCGCTCCGTCGGGCAGCATCTGCTTCCACTTGCGAATGCGAAACCAGTCCCTGTAGATGCGGCCTCCGCTTTCCCAAGCGCGCGGCGCGGTAATCCAGTTGTCGTGGAAAAAATGCTCCGCGGGCATTCGCAAAGACACATAGCTGATGCCGATATGAATGACTGGCCATCCGAATATATTCGCGATCCACACAAGGATGCTCATACTTCGCGCCCCCGCCACAGAGCCTTGCGGCCAATCGCGCGCCGAAACGCTGAGCGTCCAAAGGTCGCGCAATAGTAGGCCAGCGGCAACGGATAAAAAAGACAGCCGAGCAGGTTGTAGTTGCCAAGCTGCCGTGCGAAATACGCAATCTGTATGCAGAACAGCGCGAACACCAGGCCCAGGCCAGGATGCCCTGTCGGGCGCGGCATCACAAGCACCATCACCGTCGACCACAGCGCCGATATCCAAACGATTGAAGCCGCAAGAATCACGCCACCAGAGTCCGCTGCCCCTTGAATGAATGCCTTCGCCCAACTCTCAGACATCTGCCGAAAACCCTCAGGAAACATGCGCGTGTGCAGGGTACCTCGCCCGCCCAGGCAAAGCAGCCGTGCACCCGTACTGCGCAGTATCCCGGCAAATCGCAAATTCTCAAGCACAATGCCGCGAACCGCCGCATGCCCGCCAGCCGTAAAATACGTCTCGCTGGCAATCAGCAGCGACTGCCCGAATAACCGGGGCTTGGAAAACACGCCGAACCCGCCGGCTCCCGACGCCATCAGAATGTTGAAGAAGACCGAAAGCTGTTCGTACTGGGCGCTCATCGCGTGATAGGGGAGCAACGAAAGCACCGCGCTCCGGTCCTTCTCCCTCAGCCAGCGCGCGATGATGCGGTCAAGCCCGCCCGGAACAAAGTACGTGTCGGCATCGAGAAACAGAAACACGTCGCCGGCAGCTTGTTGCGCGCCCTGAAAACAGGCCCAGCACTTCCCAGTCCATCCCTCGGGCCGTGGCTTCGAAGTAAGAACACCAGCACCGAGTTCTCGCGCGATTGCTGCCGTGCGGTCCGTCGATCCATCGTCCACAACCAGCACTTCAACTGGCCGAGTTGCTGATTCGGCAATCGACTTGAGAAGCAACGGCAGATTCTTCTCTTCGTTGCGCGCAGGGATGATGATGGAGAACGCTACATTGTTGGATGGTCCCGCCTGGGCACACCGCGGCACCCGCCGGATCAGCATGAATCCAGCCGGCAGGCCGAGTGCGCAGAATGGGGCCGCAGCGATCATTGCTTCTCTTTCGTGTTCTGTTCGGTGATCATCCGCGCAACATGCTGGCCGCTCAGTGTAACCATAGGCATGCCGGCGCCGGGGTTCACACTTCCGCCAACAAAGAAGAGATTTCCAAACTGCGAACTCTTCTTTGGCGCTTTGAATGCGAAGTTTTTGCGGCGGTCGCTAACGACGCCATAGATCGATCCGCAATTCGAGGCATAGCGCGCCTCAATGTCAAACGGAGTCCAGAAGTCCTCAACAACTATGTGATTCCGAATATCCTTGAGCCCCATGCGCTCCATCTTGTCCAGGCAGACCTCCTTCAACCGGACGTAGTCTTCGCGCGTATAAGGCTGCTTCTTATTGAGAGCGGGAATGTGCGGCAGAATCTTGATATTGTCGCAACCCTCCGGCGCCTGTGTCGGATCGGTTCGTGTTGGCGCCACCACATACAGAGTCGGATCGTCCGGCAGTTTGCCGTCGCGAAAGACACGATTGAAGTGGGCGCGCAGATCGCGCGAATAGAAAAAGTTGTGATGTGCAAGCTGCGGGTAAACGCGATCCAGGCCAAGATGCACCACGATGCCGGAACAGGACGGCTCAAACCTGCGCATCTTCTTCATCACCGATGGCGGCGAATTCAGCAGCCGCTCCATCGCCGGAATCACTTCCATGTTCGAGACTACGTAGTCCGCCTGCACAACTCGCTCATTGCCGTCAGCGTCACGCGCCACAACGCCTGTCACCGTGCTGCCCTCGGTTTCGATGCGCAGCACCTCATGCTCCAGGCACAGCGTGACGCCGGTCTCCTCAAGCCGCCTGCGAAATGCCAGCGCCAGCTCGTAGAGGCCGCCCGTCACATACCAAAGCCCAAACTCCATCTGAATATTCGGCATCAGGTTCATGAAAGCTGGCGAATCGAGCGCGCTCGAGCCAACGTACTTGATGAAATACTCGAAGATGTCGCGCAGGTACTTGTTGCTCAAACGCTTCCCTATGCTCCCTGACATCGTCCCCATGTAGTCCAGGTCGCGTGCATCCTTCATGCCGTAAAACCGCATGAACTGCCAGAAATTGTCGAAGCCATGGCGCAGGTAGCCGCTCTCGACAATGTCGTACTGTCGCTTGCTGTAAGCGAGAAAGCCCTTGTACTCCTCGAAGACGAGTGGCTCAAACCGTGCCAGTTCGGCGCGCATCCTTTCAGGGTCTTCCCAGAGGTCAATCACCGTGCCGTCTTCAAAGAAATTCCGCCACTGCGGATCGACGCGCTCAAGCTTGATGTAGTCTTCCAGTCGCTTCCCATCCCCTTCAAACACCGGCCTGAAGATCTGCGGCAGCGTGAAGATGGATGGACCAAGGTCAAAGCTGAAGCCCTGCGTCTGTAGCCGATTCAGCTTGCCGCCCACCGTGGCGTTTTTCTCAAGGATGGTCACTTCAAAGCCACTGCGCGCCAGCATAATGGCCGCGGACAAGCCCCCGAGCCCGGCGCCGATCACAACAACGTGCTTGCTCTTCGACATAGTGTTCATGATCCCGAAACCAGGTTGATGGGGATGGTTTGGTCAGTGGTGCCGATGCGGAATGAGCACTCCTCGAAATGCGGAGGCCCAAAGTGCGGATGCGGATTGTTCGACGCGCCCACCGGCTCCCGCGGAATGCCGAGCATGTTGTAGTCGAGCCGATGATTGCTGTTCAGGTCTTCGTACACGCTCACTGCATAAGCGCCTGGCGGGAGACTCGCATCGATCACCAACTGCCGCGCCCCTGTTGGTATCGGCACAAACCCATGTCGAAGAGCCTTCGATACATCAACCGGAAACCCTTTTGCCGAATTGAACACGAGATACGCGATCTCACCATGCGCATTCGCCGGGAGCTTTACCTCGATTGACAGCCGCGATTCTGCCAGAGCATGAGCAGCAACTCCTGCAAGCGAAAGCGCCCCAGGCAACAGCAAAAGAAATGCGCGGCTCACCAGCCATGAAATACCAGTGGCTCCATGCCTGAAACGGAGTAGCCCCGCAAGTTGCCTTCTCGTGCGGCTTGTAAATGGAAACCAATTAATGTCGCGAACCTTGCGGTCGCCGGAGAACATCACGGTCTTTGTCCGCGAGAAAGCAATCAGCCCCTCCGGGCCGTGATAGCGCCCATATCCGCTCAGCTTGTTTCCACCAAACGGCGCGTATGGGTTTGCAATCACGCTGATCACGCTGTTCACGGCGCAACTCCCGGCTGAAAGCTGCAATGCGACGCGGCGCCCACGCGCACGGCTGCCCGTCCAGATGCTGCTGCTCAGTGCGAATGCACTCGCGTTCGCCAGCGCCACGGCTTCCTCTTCCGATTGAAAGGGCGCAACGCAAAGAACAGGACCGAAGCTCTCTTCGTTCAGGATGCGAGCCTGAGCCGGCACATCCGTCAGGACTACCGGCTTTCGCCCGGCTTCCAAACAATCCTCCGGGTATTGCAGCCTTGCCCCGAGCGCGATCGCATCTTCGATCTGTGAAATCATCCCCGCTCGTTGATCCGGCGGCAGTGGAATGAAGTCCGATTCGTAGTCGGCGCCGATCTGTAGTGCGGCAATGCGCTCCTTCAACTTCGCCAGGAATTGCTCGTAGATCGAAGCTTCAACGTAGGCTCGCTTCACGGCAACACACACCCGCCCGGTATTGGAGAACGCGCCGTACGTGATGCCCTCCACTGCCCTCTCCAGGTGACAGTCGGCAAAGACAAGGCTCGCGTCCTTTCCTCCCAACTCGAGGATTACCGGAATGAGTTGTTTCGCCGCACGCTCCGCCACCCTCTGGCCATTCATGCTGCTGCCCGTAAAGAAAATCAAATCCGGATGCGCGTCGATCAGCTCCGCCGACTTTTCAGGCTCGTCGCACACCACCTGCACCAGGCCGTCGGGCATTCTTACCTTCGCGCAAAGTGCCTCAATACATGCCGCTGTCCGCGGTGTGCGCTCTGAGCACTTCAGCACCACCGCATTCCCCGCAGCAAGCGCAGTCACCAGCGGAATCACCGCGAGTTGAAACGGATAATTTGACGGGCTGAAGATGAGAACAACGCCGTGCGGCTCAAAGTGCGTCTCGAAATCCGCACCACGATAGAACAACACGGGCTTGCCGGGCCGTTGAGTTTGCAGAACCTTCCCCGCCCTCACTTCGCAAAAGCGAATATGCTCCAGCGTCACAAGGACATCCCCAGAAAGTGCGTCCAGCAGCGGCTTCGATGTCTCGTGAGCCACAATTTCAGCAATCGACTCGCATTGCCGCGCAATCTCTCGCCGCAGCTTTCCAAGCAACGCGCACCGGCGCGACACGCTGAGAGCCGCCCAAGCGGGTTGCGCATCGCGGGCACGAGCGAGCATCTGGTCTGCGGTCGGCTTCATCATGCCAGAGCCAACTCCAGTGGCTTCGCCGCAGGGTGAGGAATCTCATACTTCTGGCAAATCAGGTTGGACGAGATGCGCGCTGACTCAAAAATTGTCGGCAGTCCACTTCCCGGATGAGTGCCACCGCCAACCAGGTAGCAGTTTGAGAACTTCTCAAACTCGTTGTGCGGACGCAGGTAGAGCATCTGGTCCCAGCTGTGCGCCATGTTGAAGGTCGCGCCGAGAAACACACCGTACTTCTTCTCCCAGTCCTCCGGTGTGATGATCAGCTCTTCGCGAATATGCGGTGCGACATCGCCATAGGGCGTCCGCTCACGCAGCGCGCGAAGCACATAATCGCGCATTTCACCTTTCTGCTCCTGCCAGTTCACTCCGCTCGTATTGTTGGGAACCGGAATCAGAATGTAGAGCGCTGAGTGGCCTGCCGGCGCTCCCGATGGATCCGTCTTGCAGGAGTTGCGAATGTACATCGACATGTCATCGAAGCTCGCCTGCCCCTTTGAAATCGCCTCAATGTTGCGCTTGTAGTCCTGCGCGAACGAAATGAGGTGGTGTTCCACGTCGTATGTGCGGTCGAGCCCCAGGTACATCATGAACGTGGAGCAGGAGAACTTTTTCTTGCGCAAAGCCGCTGCCTTGTATTGGCCAAGACCCTCCTGGTCAAAGAGCGTGCTCATCGCGTGCCCAAAATCGGCATTGATCACCACATCGTCGAATTCAAGCTTCTCGCCGCTTGCCAGTTGAACGCCGCACGCTCGCTTCCCCTTCAGAAGCACGCGAGAAATTGGTGTTGATATGTGAATCTCCGCGCCCTCTTCGCGGCACACCTCGGCAAACGCCTGGCAGATCCGCGAGAGCCCGCCCATCACGTGATACACGCCATGCGCATGCTCGGTATAAGGAATCATGGTGAAGAGTCCAGGGCAATCCCACGGAGACATGCCCAGGTACTTCGACTGGAAGGTGAATGCGAGCCGCAGTTCTTCTGATTGGAAGTAGTCGCCGAGCACGTCATAGAGCGATCGGCCCGCCGCGATGTGTGGCGCTGCCGCAAGCAGGGTGGGACTTATCAGGCTGGCGACAGTGCCATACGGCCTTTGCAGGCACGGGTAGAGATTCCTGAAGCGTTTGCTTTCGCGATCCAAAAAACCTGCGAAGCCCGCCCCCTCGCCGGGGAAATGCTCCTCGATCTCTTCCTTCATCGCCTCCGGGTTGGAACGAACATACATCGTCTTGTTAGGAAAACTGAGCGCGTACATGGGGTCCAGCTTCTTGAACTCCAGGTAATCTGTCGACCGTCGTCCGCCCTCCGCAAACAGTTCGTCGAGAAGGAACTTCATCATCAGGAATGTAGGGCCGAGATCGAACCGATAGTCGCCAAGGCGCACCTCTGCGCTTCGGCCGCCGATCACATCCTGCTTTTCAAATACCTCTACTCGGAAGCCGCGCTGCGCAAGGAGCATCGCAGTTGCGAGTCCGCCAGGGCCGGCTCCCACGATCGCAACACTCTTCGTTCCGCTACGACTGGGAAGGCTCATGACTTGAACCTATTGCGGATGCGGATCGGATTGTTGAAGCCGGAGCAGCAGGCGAGTGATTGATTGTCTGACACGCAAAGAAGTCAACAATCCTTGCGCAACAGTAAAGTGCCCGGGAATGCGACTAGATTCCCTTTGCGACGTGGCCAGCCAGAAGAGACACAGATGCCGCAGCTTTCAGGCCTTCAGCGCCACACGCCAAACGCGAGACAACCCAGCCGCCGGCTATTTCTGTGATCTACTTCGGGTTCCCCGTCGTTGTCACGACGGCTGTGCAGGGGGCCTTGCTCAGGCTTCGATACGTATGCTTCTGCATCGCATCGAAATAGATGGAATCTCCGGCAGCCAGCTCGAACTTCTCAACGCCGATGGCTATCTCGAGCTTGCCCTCAATTAGGTAGAGCAGCTCAGCTCCGGGGTGGAAGTGGGCTGTAAGCTTTTCCTCCGCTACCGGATGAAAATGAGCCAGGTAGCCGTTGAGCTTGCGTTCGTTCACGCGAAAATCGAGGCTTTCAAAGTGCCATGGAGCCGGAGACGCCTTCGGATCGGACGGGAACATCCGCCGCTCATCCCGCCGCACCAGGGCCACTACGTGGCGCTTGCGAGGATCGGTGAAAAAGTAATCGAGTCCCACGTTGAACACAAGGGCGATGCGAGTCAGTGTTGGCAGAGTTGGCACCAGACGGCCATTCTCGAGCCGCGACAACATCGCGGCAGAAAGACCTGTGTGCTCTGCAAGCTGTGCCAGCCCCATGCTGCGCCGCAATCGCAGTGTACGCAGCTTGTCGGCAATCGCGTAGGGCCGCAGCGAATCCTCAACAACATCCGGATCGGTGACCTTTGCGATCGGCTTCTTCTGCTTCGTGACCATGGTCTTCGGTACTGTCTTTTTAAGCATTTCGGAGCACGATCTCTATTTACCCAAAATCAACTTTTCTTGCGCCGTTGTCAATCTTCCCTTGCAACTGAATTGGCCCTGGCGGACGCCCCATTTCCGGCCAAGGATACCCGCGGCTCATCTCGTTCCCGTTTTCAGCGGATGCTAAAGGCTAAACATAAACTCGACATGCCTTTCCGCTTGCCAGCTCAATTGACAGCCCCAACTCCGTATGGAAAAATCAGGATTCTAGAGGCTCGTACGCGCCATCCCCCATAGACCGTTCTCCAAACTGAACGGCAAGTCATCCAACCAAGGCGATAAGCTGCCACAGCCGAACCGACAACCAAACTGCAGAGCCGGCTCACGGCTGTGGAAGAGGGACTCATGCCCGTCTTTGGATCGACCTCTCAATCAAAAGGTGCGGCAGGCGGCTCTATGACTTCCCTGCTCTCATTCTGGCGAAGAGAATTCGGAAGGCCCGAACCGGCCAGAGCCCGCGATCTGGTGATTTTTCCCGTAGGAATTTCTGCCACCGCCGGGCTCATTCTCGGCCTTTGGTCCGCGGCCCACCGTGATTTTCTCGATCCTGCGTTGATCGGCTACTCCATCGGCGTCAATGTTTGCATCCAGATCATCATCCTGCTGGCCGCATTGTTGCTTGCGTTCATCACCCGCCGGAGAATCTGGTCGGGCGTTCTGTTCGCCATCGGACTCTTTTGCTTTCTTTGGATTCCAGATCTAGTCAAGGTTGCGTTGCCGGAGGTTGCTCACTGGGTGGCTTGGTGCTTTGCGGTGGTTGGAGCATACCGAATCGCGCTTTCCGTCAATCGCCATCGGCACAGCCGCCTCGCAGCTTGGATGATTGCTGTACCTGCTCTTGCGGCGCTGTGCGCTTTGTCGTTCGAGCCGTTACGTGAGTTTTCTCAGCTCAGAGCGCTGCCCCCGCCGCCGAACTCGCCCAATGTCCTCATCATCATTGTGGATACATTGCGCGCAGACCACCTGTCACCTTACGGGTATACCCGCGACACGAGCCCAAACCTGGACCATCTGGCGCAACAGGGGGTCCTTTTTGAAAATGCCATTGCCCCGGCATCCTGGACTCTGCCTTCGCATGCCTCTATGCTTACCGGGCTTTACCCACACCAAACTCGAGTCAGGACAGATAAAGATATCCTCTCTGGCAGTATTCCAACCCTGGGCGACACCTTGAGAAAACGCGGCTATCGGACCGCCGCATTTTCCGCCAACTACTTCTTGTTTTGCAGAGACCACGGCTTCATTCACGGCTTTTCCCACTTTGAAGGGTACGAGCAATCCATAGCTGGGATCCTCGCGGAAGTTCCGCTTAGTCAGTTCATCCTTGCAAAACTATCCCAATACACTAGCGGCGATCCGGACGCATTTTTCGGAGTGAAGAACGCTGCAAGCGCAGAAAAGATCGACAAAGATGCACTGGGCTGGATTGAGAAAGGCCACCGCCCCTTCTTTGCCGTGATCAACTACTTTGACCTTCACGCGCCAGCCCTTCCCCCCGAGCCTTACCTGCACATGTACACCACGAGCGCAAAAGCTCGGGAACAAAGTTTGCACTTTCAGGAAGAGTGCACATGGTCCAACGTAGATCCGTCGTGTAATTCGGAACTGCCCCAGGTGCTTTCGGTTTACGACGGCTCCATGCGCTACGTCGATGACAACGTCCAGAAGCTCCTGACCCGGTTAAAACAAGACCACCTGCTCGACAACACGATCCTGGTGTTTACGTCAGACCATGGACAGGAGTTTGGAGAACATGGCATCTACGGCCACGGGAAGTCGCTCTACAGGCGAGAGATTCAGGTTCCGCTGATTGTTTCGATGCCCGGTTTGATTCCAGCATCCGTCCGTATTCCCACGCCCGTCAGTCTCCTCGACATTCCCGCAACGATTCTCGATCTAGTCGCTCCTGACGAGAAGAATGCGCTTCCGGGCCAATCTCTTGCATCGCTTTGGAAATCAAGCCAACCAGTTTCCTCCTGGCCCGAACCCATCTCGGAGCTGGCCAGACTTCATTGGTTCGATAAGACCGCCCCCAACTACAACCGCTCAGCTCGATCGATTGTGACTCCGGAGTGGCACTACATCCGCCAACAGGGCCAGGATCTCTTGTTTGACTGGAAGGCAGACCCAGACGAGGTGCACAATTTGTGCACCGCCCAACCCACCGTGTGCGCCGCATTGAAGGCGCAGATTCAAGCCAATGATGCCAGGCGCTAACAGGTACGCTGAGAATTAGAATTCTTCAGTGTCTGCCCATCGCAGCCGGTGTACCCTCTAATTGCGCTTCCCAGAGCAACATAGTAAGAAATCAAAGGGAGTTTGAATCAACAATGCAAGACCAAACCCAGACCGGTGTGACCGCACAACCCGCCGGGTCATCCGGATCAGGTCCCAGGGCAGGAAGTGCAGCGGGCGGTTGGGTTAACTCCCTGCTTGCACTCTGGCGCAGAGAATTCGGAAGGTCTGAGCCGACCAGGGTTGGAGATCTGGTGGTGCTTCCAATCGGTCTTTCGGCAATCGCCGGACTGATTATGGGTGTTTGGTTCGAAGCCACCCGCAGTTTTCTCGATCCAGCGTTTATTGCATACTCCATCGGCGTCGATGTATTCATTCAGATCGTCATCCTGCTGCTGGCACTGGGTCTCGCGGTAATTACCCGCAGGAGAATCTGGTCGGGCACGCTGTTTGCGATTGCATTCTTCTGGTACCTGCTGATTCCGCTCATGGTTCACCTCATGCTCCCCGGCGCGGATCGCCGTGTCGCCTTGTGCATTGCAGTCCTGGGAGCCTTCCAGATCGCCCGGTCCGTGAATCGCCATGTGCATACCCGGCTGGGCCCATGGATGATTGCCCTGCCGGCTCTTATAGCTCTATGCGCTCTGTCGTTCGGCCGGATCCGCGAGTTCTCCCTGTTGAGTACCACTCCAAAACCGCAAAAAACACCAAATGTCCTCATCATCATTGTGGATACCCTCCGTGCGGACCACTTGTCGCCTTACGGATACTCGCGCGATACCAGCCCATACCTGGCCCAACTGGCAAAGCAGGGCGTTCTCTTCCAAAATGCAATCGCCCCATCGTCCTGGACACTGCCCTCCCATGCCTCCATGCTCACAGGGCTCTATCCGCATGACACCGGGGTGGAGACCGATATGGAGGATCTCTCCGGCAGTATTCCCAGTCTTGGCGATGCCATGAGGAAACGCGGGTACCGCACCGGAGCCTTCTCAGCCAACTACCAGTTCTTTTCCAGAGACCGTGGCTTCATCCATGGTTTCACGCACTTTGAGGAGTACGAGCAGACCATCGGCGGCATTCTCGAGAAGGTCCCTCTCAGCCGGTTCATCCTCCAGAGACTTTCCAGCCACACCATCGGGGACCCGTTCGCATTCTTCGGCGTGAAGAATGCGGCGGATGCTGCGACGGTCAACGACAATGCGCTGAGTTGGATCCACCGCGGGCGCCTGCCGTTCTTTGTCGTGCTCAACTACTTTGACCTTCACGAGCCCGTTCTTCCTCCTGACCCCTACCTGCACATGTACACGTCGGATGCAAAAGCTCGGAAACAAAGCTTGTATTTCCCGGATGTCTGCTCCTGGTCAGAGGTGGGGGCATCCTGTGATTCCAGGCGGCCGGAGTACCTCGACACATACGACGGATCGATTCGCTATGTGGATCAAAGCGTCCAGAATCTCTTATACCGATTGAAACAGGACGGCCTGCTTGAGAACACGATCGTCGTCTTTACTTCCGACCATGGCCAGGAGTTCGGAGAACATGGCATTTACGGCCACGGAAAATCGCTCTACTGGCGAGAGATCCAGGTTCCGCTGGTCATATGGAACCCCAGATTGATTCCTGCCTCAGCCAGTGTGCCCACGCCCGTCAGCACCACCGACCTACCGGCAACAATTCTGGATTTAGCTTCCCCTAAAAACAAGCAGGGCTTGCCGGGCCGTTCCCTGGCAGATCTTTGGCGCTCAAGTGATCCAGCATCCAGTTGGCCGGCGCCTCTCTCGGAGCTCGCGAAACTTCATTGGCGTACCAAAACCGCTCCCAACTACAACGCTCCAATTGATGCAATCGTGACCCCGGAGTGGCATTACATCCGCCAGGAAGGCAGCGATCTTTTGTTCGACTGGAAAACCGACCCCGAAGAGGCTCACGATTTTTGCGCCACCCAACCCACTGTATGCACCGCATTGCAGGCGAAGCTCCAAAAGGCTGAAGAAAGCCCGCAACAGGCACACTAGGTCCCTGACCGCTTGAAGCTGTTCCAACGATGGGTGCCCCACCCTCGCGACGCTCTTGTTTTTGTCGCTAGGGTGGGAGGCACAGAATCAAACGGTCAAAGAACTAGTCAGTTCAAAATTCCGGAATTAAATGGAGCTGGAACCAACGATGGCTAACCAAACCAGGACTGGCGTCACCGTGTTGCTAACCGGGTTTTCAGGAGCGGGAAAATCAACCATCGCCAGCGCCCTCGTGCAGATGCTGGAAGGGCCGCCTTTTGAGCGCAAGCCTTTCCTCCTCGATGGCGATGTCGTGCGCAAGATGCAATCTGCTGGGCTTGGCTTTTCAAAAGAGGACCGGAACACCCACATTCGCCGCGTCGGGGCCCTGGCCGCGGAACACACCGCCAAGGGGGATTTCGTGGTTTGCGCTGTGATCGCGCCCTACGATGACGTGCGCAAAGAGGTGCGGAGCATGGTGGAGCGCGAGGGCCGCTTTGTTCTGGTTCTCGTGGATACCCCTCTGGACGTTTGCGAACAGCGCGATCCCAAAGGGCTCTACGCCAAGGCTCGCGCCGGCGTGATCCAGCAATTCACTGGGATTTCAGATCCGTATGAGGTACCGACGGATGCTGAACTGGCTGTTGACACAACCAAGACCACCCCGGAACAAGCTGCAGCGAAAATACTTGAGTATTTGGCTGCAAATTGAAATACTTAGGCCAGCCGCCATTACTAAAGTCCTGATGCAGGGCTGGCCGCTGACGCATATAATCGACTCAGGTTTGCGGTATTTGCAGAATGCAAGCGCGTTTTTGCCGTTTTGTTTTCTGATGCCCCTTTTCATTGGTCTTGGTTCGTCGCGATTTCCACCTCAACTTCCCCCAACCGCAAGCGAACCAAAGGAGCGCAGATGCAACCCCACATCATGGCCCTCTTCTATGGCGGTCCCGACCAGATCATTCCCCTGCAAACAGGCTTGGCAGCGCTTGCCGCTCTGGCGCTCATGTTTTGGAACAGGCTGCTAGCCATCTTCCATCGCCTGTTCTCACCCAAGAAGACTGAAGAGCTTGCCTCAGCAGAAGTGGCTGTTCCGGCGAATGGTGACCAAAGCCGTGAGCAACCCTAAGGCTGTAGTCATCGGCCTGGACGGGCTGGAACCTACGATCGTTGAATCGATGCTCGAAGCCGGGCTGCTCCCTAACTTCAAAAAGCTTCGTGAATCCGGCGGCTATAGCCGCCTGCGAACCACCTACCCCGCGCAGACCCCCGTCGCTTGGTCGTCATTTGCCACCGGCGTCAATCCCGGCGGTCATGGCATCTTCGACTTCATCTGCCGCGACCCCCAGAACTACATGCCCGGCATGGCCCTCAGCCGCTTCGAAAAGCCAAAGAGCTTCTTCGGCAGCGCCAAGCTCGTCAATCGCCGCCGCGGCGTTCCCTTCTGGCAGACGCTTGCAAAGCAGGGCGTCCCCAGCACCGTGCTTCGCTGTCCCTGTACCTACCCCCCCGATCCGGGCGAAGGCACCGTCCTCGCCGGTGTCGGCGTGCCCGACATTCGCGGAGGCCAGGGAACCGGCAGCTTCTACACCCGCGATCGCTCCGTCAAAGCCAGGGAGTTTGAACATGTCATCCAGCTCGACGCCGGCAACGAGCTGACCACCCGCCTCATCGGCCCCCGCAACACCAAGACAAACCCCATCAGCGATCTGGTCATCGAACTCAAGGTTCGCATCGACTCAGCCGCCCGCAAGGTCCGTTTCGAGGTCACCGGTTCGCCCGCGGTAGAAGTAGCCGAAGGCAGTTGGAGCTCCTGGGTCAAGGTCCAGTTCAAGATGTCTGCACTCCAGATCATCGGCGGCCAGGTCCGCTTCCATGTTCCGCACATCGCCCCCGACTTTGCGTTCTACGTCTCGCCGATCAACTTCGATCCCGATAATCCCTTCTTTCCCATCTCCGCCCCGCCCGTCTACGCGCAAGAACTCCAGCAGATGATCGGTCCCTACGCCACGCTCGGCATGGCAGAGGACCATACCGGCCTTGAAAACGAGCGCATCGACGAAACCGCCTTCCTCAACCAGTCCTACGGCGTCTTCGACGAGCGCGAGAAGATGATGCTCGCCGAGCTCGACCGCTGCTCCGAAGGCTTTTTCTTCATCCTCTTCGACACGCCCGACCGCATGCAGCACATGCTCTGGCGTTTTCGCGATAAGGACCACCCCCGCTACGAGCCCGACAAGGCCGCCCGCTTTGGCCCCGAGATCGAAGAGATGTACAAGGCCTGCGATCGCGTCGTCGGCAAAGTGCTCGAACGAGTAGACGACAATACCCTCCTCATCGTGCTCTCCGATCACGGCATGGGAACCTTCCGCCGCAGTTTTGACACAAACTCGTGGCTCGTTGAGCAGGGCCTTCTCACGCTCAAGGCCGGCGCCAAGCCCTCACTTGACGTCGACTTCGGCCAGGTCGACTGGTCAAAGAGCTCTGCTTACTGCATGGGCCTCGGCGGCATCTATCTCAACCTGCGCGGCCGCGAGGCGCAGGGCATCGTTGCCCCCGGCGCTGAAGCGGAGCGAGTCTCCAACGCCATCATGTCGGGCCTGCCGCAAGCCATCGATCCAAAAACCCAACTCCACGCCATCGATAGCGTATCGCCGCGCTCGGCCATCTACTCTGGCCCGTTCGCCTCCGAGTCGCCCGACCTGCTCGTCAACTTCAATCCCGGTTTCCGTGTCTCCTGGCAGAGCACCGTCGGACACTTTGCTGGCGAGCTATTTGAAGACAACATGCGCTGCTGGAGCGGCGACCACATCTTCAACCCCGCCGCCATGCCCGGTATCCTGCTCATGAACCGCCCCATCGGCGGCCCAAATCCAGCGAGTCCTAACCCGCACATCATGGACCTTGCTCCCACGATTCTCAAGTTCTTGAACGTCCGTCCCTCCACCCCGCTCGAAGGGACTTCGCTGATCTGATTTTTCGCAGCAGCGATCACCAGCCTGAGGTGGATGTCTGGCTTTGAAAGGGCACGACTTTAGTCGTGCCGCAAATGATCGATAATACGATGGGCTTTAGCCCCTGAGGGACGTATGAAAATCTGTGTTCTCGGTTTTGACTGTGCCGCGCCCGATGTCATCTTCAACGACCCGCGCCTCATCAACATCCGTCGCCTCATGGAAGTCGGCACCTACGGCCGCCTCAAGTCCACAATCCCTCCCATCACCGTCCCCGCGTGGGCCAGCATGACCACCAGCCAGGACCCCGGCTCACTCGGCATCTACGGCTTCCGCAACCGCGCTGACAACGGCTACAGCAATCTCAAGTTCGCCAATTCCGCCTCCATCAAGGCCATGGCCATCTGGGACTACCTCGCCCGCGAAGGCAAGAAGTCGGTCATCATCGGCGTGCCGCCCAACTTCCCGCCGCGCAAGGTGAATGGCGTAAGCATCGGTTGCTTTCTCACCCCCGACACCGCCAAAGACGAGTTCGTCTACCCGCCCGAACTCAAGGCCAAAATCATTGAGGTCGCCGGCGGCGACTACCCCGTCGACGTCGCCAACTTCCGCACCGGAAACAAGGATTGGCTCCGCGACGAAATCTTCGCCATGAGCCGCAAGCAGTGGAAGGTTGTCCATCATCTCCTCGAAAACCAGGAGTGGGACTACTTCCACTTCGTCGACATCGGCATGGACCGCGTCCATCACGGCTTCTGGGACTACTTCGACCCGCGCCACGTCGACTACGTTGCCGGCAACCCCTACGAGCAGGTCATTCCCGACTACTATCTCTGGCTCGACGAGCAGGTCGGCAAGGTCCTCGAAGTCCTCGACGACAACACTGTCCTGCTGCTCGTCTCCGATCACGGCGCACAGCCACTCGATGGCGGCTTCGCCATCAATCAATGGCTCATCGACGAAGGCCTGCTCGTCCTCAACAACCCGCCCCAGGGCGTCGTTCCCTTCGCCAAGCTTGACGTCAACTGGGCCAAGACCAAAGTCTGGTCCGAGGGCGGCTACTACGCCCGCATCTTCTTCAACGTCGAGGGCCGCGAGCCCCAGGGCGCTATCCCCGCCGCGGAGTACGACTCCTTCCGCGCCGCTTTCAAAGCAAAACTGGAAGCCATCACCGACGCGGAAGGCAAGCCGCTCAACTCGCTGGTCTTCCTGCCCGAAGAGATCTACCAGAAAGTGCGCAACGTCGCGCCCGACCTCATCGTTCACCTCGGCGCGCTCAGTTGGCGCTCCATCGGCACCGTTGGCCACCCAACCATCCATCTGCGCGAAAACGACAGCGGCCCCGACGCCTGTAACCACGCACAGTACGGAATGTTCGTACTCGGCTCGCCCAACCTCCCGCTCACCGGCGAATTCGAAGGCGCAAACATCCTCGATATCGCCCCCACCCTCATGGACCTCGCCGGCTACGAAATCCCCGAAAGCATGCAGGGCAAGTCCCTCGTCGCCGGTATGGAAAAGCGCGACACCAAATCCGGCGGCGACTCCGGCCCCGACGGCGAAGACCTCATCTTCGAACGCCTAAGCGGCCTCGGCTACATCTAGAGCATTTTAGGATTTGCTATAGACCTCCGTGCCCCATCCATTCCGCGTTTTCCAGCGGAATGGGTGGGATGCCAATGAACTTTTGGTCTACAGATTTTCCGAAAATGCTCTAACAACAAGAGAGAACCAGCACCAGACTATGCCGCCCGTCGTCTCAACCTCGCGGTTCCGCCCGGCTCCGGCAAAAGTGCAAACAGTCTGGTGGCGGTGGCGCATACAAGCCGGTGCTCTTCCAGTTCGTATCTGGCGCGTTCCATATCGACATTCCTCTTGGCCGCAAAGCTTTTGCAGACCTGAAAACTTGCCGATGAACGAGCCTCAATGTACTTACTGAGCCCAGCCTCAAACGCTCGCGCCAGGTCTCTACAGATTGAACAATCCATATCTACGCCTTCGGCGTTTGGTGCCGGATCAACCGTAGCTCATATGCGGTCATGTATTAGAAAATGCCTGTAATCTCAATCGATGTCGTATGCAAGCCGGGCAAGGAATGTTCCCGTGTGAAGTCTTCGACAAATGTCCGTCTGCCAGCCACGGTCGCGTCCGCCTTGACCTTCGAAGAATTGACTCCGCCAGCTCGTTCCGGCAGCCTGAACCTGAGCCGGCGCTTGCCACGATTCCCGGATAGGCGATTCCTTGCAACACATCTCTTTAAGAGAATCATTGCAACTCCCATCGTTCGGTTGCGTACTTGAACGGCGCTCGCATCGGGAATCTATGCAAACGGCCAGGTCCGGGACCCGGACCTGGCTGAACCCAACCTTGAGAAGCTCAATACCATCTCTTCTCAATCTGGAATCGAGCAAGCGTCTGCCGATGATGCCTTAGAGCCCTGCAACCGCCGGCTCCGGTGCACCCTTCGGAGAAGACAGATAACCTGTCACCGTGTTCTTGGCGCTCACATTGTTGACCACAATCTCAAACAACATGGGTTCCTTGCCGCTGTAGAACTGGAGCGGCTCGTTCAGGCTCTTGTCCTTCTTCTCGTACTGCTTGTCATCGGAGAAGACGGCGAGGGTGTACTTGCTTCTTTTCGAGTCGGCTCTCTTCAACTCAAGAGACACCGTCCCCACCTGCTGCTTCTCGCCCCTCAACAGCGTGAACTGGTAGTAGTTCCGGTCGCCTTTGTGCTTCAGGATCTCCAACTCCGCGCCATTCCGCGCAATCAGCGAGCTGTGGCCGTTCAGATCGCCCTTCATCGACGTCAACTGCACGTTGGTGTCGGCCAGGTCGCTCTGCGTCTTGGCCACGTCGGTCTTCACGCCGCCGACATCTGTCTTCACGTCGGTCACGGCGCTGGAAACCGCGGACACCTGACCCTCGGTTTCCTGCTGCGCGGTTGCCAGCCGAGCAGTCGTCCGCTCCCCGCGAACCTCGCGCACCTGAAGGGCCGCCGAGCGCGTATCCAGTTGCTGCTGCGTCACGCCAAGCGAGGCCTGCATCGCGCCCGCGGTCGCATCCAACCGCGCGTCGGTACTTTGCAGTGCTGCACTCAGCTTGGTGTTCTGCGCCGCGGCATCCGTCAAAGCCTGCCCTTGCGTCGCCACTTTGTTGCTCAGTGTGTAGCTCCAGATAATCCCGCCAAACCCCAAAAGCATCGCCACTGCGATCGCTGCCAACAGTGAGCCAGAATGTGTCCTGGGAGTTCCTTCAACCATTTCATCTGCCATCTGCTTCCTCTTCTTGCTCTGGCTCACCGTGCGGCAACCCAGGATCGCGCTGTGAGGCCCGTTATAGGCGGACCGTGTTACTGCTTCTGCTCCCCAAAAATCTGCAGTCTGTTTCATGAGCCCGCCATTCGCGAATCCCCACTCGCTTATGCCCCTGGTCACGGCGATCTGTATCACGCCTTATTCGACAAGTGAGCGCCACTGGCGGCCGATTGCAATTCTGTGCCGGCTCCCGGGTGCGAGTACTTTTACATGGAAGCTTGCCCTTATACACTGCAATCCCCGCTCCAAAGTCATCGTTCCGCAGTCGAAATACCTATCCAGCTCACATGGTTCGACTTAGCAGGGCGACAAAGCTGAACAGGTGCCAGACCGGAGTTTCCTGACCGCCGACAGCTATGTAATTGCCGTCAAGACACGCGCTTCTTACACGGTCGAGACGGCCGGTACCAGCTATTCCACCTCATGCCCGGCAACAGCTCGTTTCCGGGCATTTCGCTCCAATCTCTTGCCCCCAGCCGCCCTTTCTATAAGATGGTTAGCAATGAAGCCTTCATCTTTATCTCCTGCCGCAACCCCGGCCACCACGAATAAGCACCTCATCCGCTGGGTTGAAAAGATGGCCGACCTCTGTCAGCCCGACGCCATTCACTGGGTCGACGGCTCGCAGGCCGAGTACGACATGTTGTGCGACCAACTCGTCGAGGCTGGCACCTTCATCCGCCTCAACCAGGAGCTCTGGCCCGGCTGCTTCTACGCGCGTTCCGCCCCCAACGACGTGGCCCGCGTTGAAGACCGCACCTTCATCTGTTCTCTCTCCAAAGACAATTCGGGTCCGACCAACAACTGGGAAGACCCCTACGCCATGCGCAAGAAGCTGAAGCAGGTCTTCAAGGGCTCCATGCGCGGACGCACCATGTACGTGATGCCGTTCTCCATGGGTCCCATCGACTCGCCCATGTCCCAGCTCGGCGTCCAACTCACCGACTCGGCCTATGCCGTGGTGAACATGCGCATCATGGCCCGTATCGGCGCGCCCGTGTTCGCCGAGATCGACAAAGACGTGAAGCGCGTTGTGCCCTGTCTTCACTCGATTGGAGCGCCTCTGGCCGAGGGCCAGAAAGACGTCCCCTGGCCCTGCAACGACGAAAAGTACATCGTCCATTTCCCTGAGACGCGCGAGATCTGGAGCTACGGATCGGGCTACGGCGGCAACGCGCTGCTCGGCAAGAAGTGCTTCGCCCTCCGCATCGCCTCAAACATAGCTCGCGACGAAGGATGGATGGCCGAGCACATGCTCATCGTCGGCATCGAGTCCCCCACGCACGAGCGAACCTACATCGCCGCCGCTTTCCCCAGCGCCTGCGGCAAAACCAACCTCGCAATGCTCATTCCTCCCGCCGGTTTCGACGGCTGGAAGGTGTGGACCGTCGGCGACGACATCGCCTGGATCAAGCCCGACGAAACCGGCCGCCTCCGCGCCATCAACCCTGAAACAGGCTTCTTCGGCGTCGCGCCCGGCACCAGCATGAAGACCAATCCCAACGCCATGGCCACGCTCGCCACCAACACCATCTTCACCAACGTTGCGCTCACCCCCGAGGGCGGCGTCTGGTGGGAAGGCATGACCGACGAGCCGCCCGCCGAGCTCACCGACTGGCGCGGCAAGCCTTGGACTCCCGCCATCGGCAAGGAAACAGGCCAGCCCGCCGCTCATCCGAATGGCCGCTTCACAGCGCCGGCCCGTCAGTGTCCCATCATCGACCCCGACTGGGAGAATCCCAACGGCGTTCCCATCGACGCCATCGTCTTTGGCGGCCGCCGCTCCACAACCCTTCCGCTGGTCTATCAGGCCTTCAACTGGTCCAGCGGCGTCTACACCGGCGCAACCATGGGCTCTGAAATCACGGCCGCGTCCGGCGGCGCGCTCGGCAAAGTCCGCCGCGACCCCATGGCCATGCTTCCCTTCTGCGGCTATCACATGGGCGACTACTTCCGCCACTGGATCAAGATGCAGCGCTCACTCTCAGTTACGCCGCGCGTCTTCCACGTCAACTGGTTCCGCAAAGACGACAAGGGCAAGTTCCTCTGGCCCGGCTTCTCGCAGAACATGCGCGTCCTCAAGTGGATCGTCGACCGCGTTCACGGCCGCGCCCAGGGCAAGGAGACACCCATCGGCTGGACTCCGCACTTCAACGATATTGACTGGACCGGAATCGACATTCCGCTCGATAAGCTCAAGGCCGACTTCGAAATCCTCCAGGCTGTAGACCGCGAACAGTGGAAGCGCGAAGTCATCGGCCACGAAGAGCTCTTCATCGCCATCCACGATCACATCCCGCCCGAGATGATCTACGAACGCGAGCTCCTAATCTGCCGCCTGTAAACATCTCTTCCGTTTGAATGGGAAAGGCCTGAAACGGGCACAACGAAATACCGTGCCAAAAGAATTCGCGGAGTTGAAGTCATGAGTCAGGGCACGACTTCAGTAGCGCCGGCTTCCCAGCCGGCAGTAGCGCGGGCATCCCTGCCCGCGCCTCTCCCGTTCTCCCCGGTTGCCCCACCCTCTCTACACTTCGTAGCGCCGGCTTCCCAGCCGGCTGTAGCGCGGGCATCCCTGCCCGCGCCTTTCCCGTCATCCCCGCGTGCCCCACCCTCGCCGCGTCTTTATCCTTCCGGCTAAGATTGGAAAATCCAAGAAACGGAGCCAACCATGCCAACCATCGAAGAAGACCTCCATACAGTTGCCGACCAGGAACGCCTCCTCCAATTCGATACCTTCAGCCCCGAGACCGCATGGGCCATCGGCAACGCCCTCCGCGCCGATGCCATCTCCCGCCACGCCGCCATGACCTTCGAAATTCAGATCGCCGCCCGCGTCCTCTTCGCCTGCTCCACTTTCAACGCCTCCGCCAGCCAGGACGACTGGATCCGCCGCAAGCGCAACACTGTCATGCGCTTCGGAAAGTCCTCCTATGCCGTCGGCCTGCAACTCAAGCTCGAAGGCAAAGACTTTGCCCAGCGCCACGAGGTTTCGCTCGCCGACTATGCAGCCCACGGGGGCGGCTTTCCCATCGTCTTAAAGGGGACAGGCCTCGTCGGCACCGTCGTCTCCAGCGGCCTCGACCAGCGCACCGACCACGCCATGGTGGTCCAGGCTCTGGCCGGCGCCCTCGGCGTTGAGGTGCCTGCTCTCGGCTAAACCTCGCAATCCGCGCGGCCAACCTGCCCGACCCTCCGTCCTCGCCTCGTCCGCGCATCCACGCGCAATCCATTACGAACAATATTCTTCAAAAGGAACTCAATGTTCTATACTTGCCGGGATTGCATCCTTGGTTGCTTATCTGAGGCCCTGCCCTCTCATAATCACCACGATTGAAGTGAAGGACCTGCCCCGATGAACATCACTGAGATCGGAATTGAATCCGCATACGAAATAGCGCGCGAGCGGTTCGCCGCGATCGGCGTGGACTGCGAAGCCGCGATCCATGCTGTAGACGAGATCCCCATCTCCATTCAGTGCTGGCAGGGCGACGACGTCAAGGGCTTCGAGAACCCTGAAGGCGAACTCACCGGCGGCATCCAGGCCAGCGGCAACTACCCCGGCCGCGCCCGCACACCCGGCGAACTCCGCAGCGACCTCGAAGTCGCCTTCGCCCAGATCCCGGGCCGCAAGCGCCTCAGCCTTCACGCCATTTATCTCGAGTCAGCCAAGCCCGTTGAGCGCGACGCAATCGGCCCCGAGCACTTTGCCGGTTGGGTGCGGTGGGCCAAGGCACAGGGTATCGGCCTCGACTTCAATCCCACCCTCTTCTCCCATCCCTTGAGCGCGCAGAACCTCACCCTCACCCACCCTGACGCGGCCATCCGCAACTTCTGGATTCAGCACTGCATCCGGTCGCGCGAAATCAGCGAGTACTTCAGCCTCGAGCTCAGCTCACCCTGCGTAATGAACATCTGGATTCCCGACGGCGACAAGGACCTGCCCGTTGACCGCTTCGGCCCTCGCCGCCGCCTCGTTGAATCCCTCGACGCCATCCTCGCCATGCCATCCGGCAAGCTGCATAAGGTCGCCGTGGAGGGCAAGCTCTTCGGCATCGGCACCGAGAGCTTCACTGCTGGCTCCAATGACTTTTATCTCGCCTACGCCGCCACGCGGAAGATCCTGCTCTGCCTCGATGCGGGCCACTTCCATCCCACCGAAAGCATCGCCGACAAGATCTCGACAGCGTTGCAGTTCCTAGACGAAATTCTCCTTCACGTATCACGACCTGTGCGTTGGGACTCGGACCATGTTGTCCTGCTCGACGAGGCCACCACGGCAATTGCGCAGGAGATTGTGCGCGGCAACGCCATCCAGCGCGTAAACATCGGCCTCGACTTCTTTGACGCGAGCATCAATCGCGTGGCGGCATGGGTGATCGGCGCGCGCAATGTGCGCAAGGCGCTGCTCCAGGCGTTGCTCGAGCCGCGCGCCAAAATGCTCGCAGCCGAAGCTCGCTTCGACGCCACCGAGAGGCTCGCCCTGCTCGAAGAACAGAAGTCCATGCCCTGGCAGGCTGTCTGGGAGCACTACTGCTTCTCGCGCAGCGTGTCCCCCGGCATCGAGTGGCTCACCCGCGTCCGCGCCTACGAAAAAGATGTGCTCAACAAGCGCGCCTCCGCGCAGTTGACGCCGCAATAAATATCAAAAAAAACAATCATCCAGCCGAGCCAGGGAATCTTGGCTCGCCAGCCAACCGGAGCACGATGGCTTGCACCGCCCAGCGCCTACAGCGTTTTCGATTCTGGTGCTTACAGTAGCCGGGATGCCAAGTGCCTTTTCCTCAAGAAAAAGCCACCTTTCGCGATGCCGAAATGTCAGCATGTGAATCCAAAACGCTCGAACGAAGCGCATGACGACCGCAGTTCCACAAATCCCGCGCCGTAGGCGCAGCGTTTGTTAGCCCCGCGCTTTAGCGTGGGGTACGCGCAATCAAAAAATGATTCCGGAGTCCCGTAGGGACGGCGCTTCCTCGCGATAACGCCCTCAGAACGCCTTCCCCGCCTCATCCCGCGCATCCGCCGTCGTTCGCGCCCTCACCGTATACGTCGTCGTGTGCTCAATAATCTGCCCAGCCTCCAGGTTCACCAGCGGCCCCAGCGTCTCAAGCTCCACGTACTTCTGCTCGCCCGGATTCGTGTACACCTCCACGCGGCAACCACCATCCGGATACTCGCCCGCGATGAACTCAGATTGCATCAGCACCACGGAGCTCGGCCCCACCCACACCACTGCCGCGGCGTCCGACCCGACCTTCACAAACTTCTGTGGATGGCGCACAAAGGTAAGCAACCTTCCATTCACCGCAAGACCTTCAGGTTCAGGTCTGCTGAGGAGCGTGTAGCCTTCGGGAAAACGGGAGCCGGTTGGCAACTCGATCGCCACGCACGCCGGGTCAGCGAACTGAGCAATCGTCCAGATCCCCACACGCACCGGCTTGCCCGTCGCTTTCCTGAATTCAGTCCGAACCCGCATTACCGGCGCAGCCAAATCAAGCTCAACATGCCGTACCACCCGAACTCCCCACGCCGGGTCAACCTGAGACTTGAGCAGCAGGCCCGTGTCGGTCACAGTCGCCTCCAGTGGGCTCGCGTCGAATGTGGCCGGTGGAGGCCAGTCGTGCCCCAGCACGCGCGGCCAATCCGATTGCGGCGCAGGCCAGCACTTGTCTCCACCAAAGTTCGCCCATGTGCCTGAATTCGGCCGAGGCATCTGCCCATCTAGTGCGCGATTCTCCCACAGCACGCCTGCTTCGTCCCCAATTCGGCGTATCTGCATGATTCTGCCGATCGCCGGAACCACCATCGCTTCGAGCGAAGCGCTCGCCAGCCTGTAGCAGTTCTGCCAACCGTGATAGTTGATCTGCGACACCGCGATGTTCGCGCCCGCAGTTGGCAATGTGTTCGCGAGACGCTCTTCTTCAAAGTGCATCGACAAACCTGGGCCCTCTCCTCAGTTCATGCTGCGAAGTTTCGCCACTACACGGACGCCGTCCATCGCGCCCGCCTTCCTTGCTGCTTACAAATCCTTCGCCGCAACCTTATCCGTCTCCACCTCACGCACCGAAAGATGGTCGTACCAGGTGAACTTCAAAATCGCCGAAGTCACCAGAATGATTCCCGCCGCGAGCGCCGCCCGCTTGTACTCGTGAATCACAACATAGAGCGGAAGCGCAACAAGCGCGATCTGCCAGGTTATCCCCACAACAATGTTGAACATGTCGCGGAAGAAATCTTTGTTGCGCTTGAAGCCTGGATCCTCGGCAAGCACCTTCTTCAAGACCGGTCCCCAGAACCCCCACGGCCGCACCCGCTTGTAGAAGTCGATCAGCACTGCATCGTCTTCCTGCTTGGTCAGCAACGTACCCGCAAGGCATCCAATCAGCGAGATCCCCACCACGATGGGGAAGATGAAAACCACTTCCATGTTGATCGAGTAAGTCGCCAGCAGATGCTGAACTATCGGTATCTGCTTCACGATCGAGGGCATCCCCAGCGCCGCCGCAATCCCCGTCACCATGCCCCAGAAATAGCCCCACCCGTTAAACCGCCACCAGTACCACTTCAGCACGTTCGATGCCGTGTAGCCGCCCCATAATCCTGACACGATCCACACCACAACTTCATTCACCGAGGTAACGTTCCAGCCAATGGCCACGCCGATCACGATGACCGTAAAGGACGCCAGGTAGCTCAGCCGGACGTAAGTCTTTGGCGATGCATTGGGATTGATAAATCGCTTGTAGATATCGTTCACAAAGTAAGGTGGCGCAGCGTTCACCGTAGCCGCAAAGTTCGACATGAACGCCGCCAGCAACCCTGCAATCAGAAAGCCCATCAGGCCCACCGGCACAAATTTCCCCAGCGCATAGGGCAACACCAATTCAAAGTCCATGTTGGTGCCCATCGCACGCAAATTCGGCTCGAAGAACGCAGCCGCCAGCACCGTCAATCCCATGATGAGGAAGTAGCGCGGAGGCGTCAGCACCACATTCACCCAGGCGCTCATCATTGAGGCTTCGCGCGGATTCTTCGCCGAGAGCACCCGCTGCATGTCGTAGTTCGGCGCTGGCCCCGCGGCCGAAATCGGAATTCCCTTGAACAGAAGCATCATCACGAAGAATCCAAACAGCCCATAGCCATCCTGATGAATCTTCTCCGTCGCCGCAGGCAGCAGCGTTGCCCAGTCGAGATTCAAATGCCACCCGAAGAAGATGTTGTCCCACCCCGCCGGTACAACGCGATGAAACATCTCCGGCGAAACCTTCGCCATCGCGATAAACCCCACCGCAAACGAAGCAATCGACAGGATGAAGAACTGCACCACCTCGGTGATCACCACGCTGATCATGCCGCCCTTGATCACGTAGATCGCCGTAATCGCAATCAGGATCAGCGCGTATTCATTGGCCGAAAGATGCCATGGCAGATAGGTCTGCGCAAACTTCCCGATGCCCTTGAACGCGTACGTGAAGAATCCAATGATGCTCACAAATGCATAGATCACCACGATCAGGTGCGATGCCTGCGCGCCTCGCCCCGTGCCGAAACGCGTCTGGATCCACTCCGCACCCGTCATCACCTTTGACCGCCGTAACCATGCCGAGAGGTAGACCATGAGAAAGATTTGGTTGAACGTCGGCCACAACCACGGAATCCACACACTCTTGATGCCGTAAACAAACATCCACGACACCAGCAGCATGGTTCCGCTGATGTCGAACATGCCCGATGCGTTCGAGATGCCCAGCATGTACCACGGCATCGAGTTCCCGCCTAGAAAGTAGTCCTGCATGCTGCGCGATGCGCGGTTGGAAACCCAGTAGCCGATAAGCACCGTCGACAGCAGGTAGGCGACGATGATGATGATGTCAAGCGTGTGAAGTTGCACCATGCAGGTTCCTCAATTCCTTCATTCGAAATGTCCACGTAGCGCCGGTCTACGCAGGTTGCAGAAGACTTGCTGGAGTCGAGGCTTTATCGTAGAGCCGGGCACTTGCTTTGTATCAGGGCACGACTTTAGTCGTGCCGATAAAGCCAAAAAATAAATGGGCTTTAGCCCCTGAGGGATGGTCGTTCTCTCGATTGACTTGGATCCCTCCCTTTTTCCGCAGCCTCTCCAAACCGGCTGTCGTGCGGGCGTCCTCGCCCACGCCGGTGCCCCAGCAATTACCAAATCACGCGGCCAAATCACTACCGCAGTTCTCCCACCAGCAGAAACACCAGTGCGGCCTGCCAGTTGATGCATATTTCGTTGCTTGCGTACGAGGCCAGTTCATCGGCGTAGACCTTGGCCGGCGGCGTATCTTTGGGCAGCGCCATGAGCGCCGCGTCGTTCCGCCCTCGGTTAGGCCCTCCCGATAGCAGCCCTGGCCAAGGCGCCGGCAGCTTGCTTGACCCGCTCGGGCGGTGATGCGGATGCATGAAAGGATTCTCGCCCAGTTGCGTCACCCACGAGAGCGAGAAGGCATTGCGCCCCAGCAGGTAGTGCAGGTTATCGCGGGCCGTGTCGACGTAGTCGCGATTCGGAGCAAACTGATTTGCGATCAGCAGGTACATGCCGTATCCCGCGGCGACACCATTCGACCCCCAAACATAGTCCGAGGTCTTCATGCTGTTGATGTACCCTGCGGCTCGCGTTCGCGTCACCACTGCCTGCGCAGCCGCAATGGTTCGTTGCCGAATCGCATCCACTGCTGCCTTGTCCGTCCGGCCGTGCGCCAGGGCATAAGTCCACAGCCCCATCGGAGCAACCTGGCTCCAGCTTTCTGCCGGTGGCGAGTCAAGCATGGGAAGGAAAGCGGCGTAGTTCGCCAGAAAGTAATCGCCGTAGGCCTTTTCCCCGGTCGTCCGAAAGAGTTCCGCCGCCGCCCACTGCCTCTCATCGCTGCAGTTCGAGTCGCCGTATTCGCCAGTAGACACGCCCTTCGGATTGCGAAAAATCACATTCGGGTTCTTCTCCGCCCACGCAAACGCCTGCCGCGCCGCTTCGAGCGCTTTTGCCGCGAACTTGGCGTCGTAGGGCTTGTAAACCCGCGCAGCAATCGCCCCCACCGCGCCCAGGTCAGCCGATGCGCAGGTACTCTTGTACGGTGCCGATCCCGTCCCGATCACTTCGCTCGGCAGGTGGTCGTCCTGCGGTTGCTCAAATCCATCGAAGTGCTCGCTGGTCTGCTTGTGCCACACGCCGCCGTCGGAGTCCTGCATCTTCAGCATCCACTCCAGGTTCCAGCGCGTCTCGTTCAGAATGTCTGGCGTGCCATTGCCCGACTCCGGAATCTTCAGGTTGATGCTCTTCAGCTTCTTTCCATAAATCTCCCATGCCCACATCAGCGTGCCGGTAGAGATGCTGGAGTTGACAATGTAGCGGCCGTAATCGCCCGCGTCGTGCCAGCCTCCAGGATTGTCGGACGGACCGCTCTTGCCGGAAGAAGCATGAAACTCTCCGTGCAAATGGCAAGCCGGGTGCGAATATCCCGGAAACTCCGGCCCCATGTCCACGGCCGTCCCGCAGCGCTGCCCATAAAAGCCCCGCATCGCCAGGTAGTAGGCTCGCTCAAACACGTTCTTCCCCAGCGTGAAGTTCCAACTCCGCCCCACCCCCGGAACCAAGATGTAATAGCTCCCCGCTTTGTGAAAGTTTGAAAAGTCCGCCGCCTGCACCTGCTCGCCCGTATCCGCATCAGCCACCGGAGCGGAGGCCTTTCCCTGCCACACAACCGCATCGTTGCTGGTTTGCCGAATCTCAAAGGCCTGTGCCGGGCTTCCCGCCGAAACGGGGCCCCCAGCCGCAATACTGATCAGCGCCACCTTGGGTCCGTCCACCGGATAGCCCACCTGGTCCACCTTGATGACCGTGGTTGCCTTCGGAGCAGCCTTTGCCCCTTCGGCCATGCCCGTCTCAGCCTTCACCATCGCACCATGAACTCCCAACAGTGCACCGATTACTGCCAAAATCATGAGTTGATTGCGAAAACGCAGGACGAATGAGGGCAGAAAGAACGAGCTTGCCATAGACCAGATTCCCCTTGCTGAACCAGCCAGAGTCGCGCAAAAGTCGCTTCCAGTGCAGGCCCTCAATGGGACCGATCACTTCACTCCCTGCGCAAACTTTCCTGATTCTCTCGGCGCAAATACTTTTTCACATTCCTGTGAACAATGGCAATCGATTTAATCACAAATCAGCCGCCACCAAAGCCTCTGCAAAAACGATTGATTGGCTTTAGTGCGAAGACTATACTAAGGCGATTCTCCACAGCACCCGCAATTCGCCACATGTTGTGCGAGACCGTAGGCCCTGCCATCTGCTCACCCAATCGGGCAGCCCCGGCACAGGTTTCAAGATAACGTCACCGTAACCGGCGCAGGCAAAGCCTCAAAGCCAACCGGCAAGACGTGGCACAGAAAACGAGGGAAAGCATTCAATGAAGTACGGATACTTTGACGATCGCAATCGCGAGTACGTAATTACCCAGCCTGACACTCCTTTGCCGTGGATGAATTACCTCGGCTGCCAGGCATACTTCGGCATCATCTCCAATACCGCTGGCGGCTACTCCTTCTATCGCGATGCCCGCCTGCGCCGCATCAGCCGCTACCGCTATAACCAGGTTCCCTTCGACGTTGGCGGCCGCTACATCTACCTGCGCGACGACGAGACCAACGAGTTCTGGTCGCCAAGCTGGCAGCCAACCCAGAGCGACATCCTCGAATACACCTGCCGCCACGGCATGGGCTACACCACCATCGGCTCCAGCTACAAGGGCATCGAGGCCCACACCCGCTACTTTGTCCCGCTCGATGAGAATCTCGAGATCTGGCAGTTAACCGTCACAAACCACCGCAGCACCCGCGCCGCCCTCAAGGGATTTGCCAGCATCGAATTCTGCCTGTGGGATGCGCAGGACGACGCCACCAACTTCCAGCGCAACTTCAATACCGGCCAGGTCGAGGTGGAAGACGGCGTCATCTACCACAAGACCGAATATCGCGAGCGCCGCAATCACTTCGCTTACTTCGGCTGCTCCGCGCCAAGCCGCTTCGATACGCAGCGCGAAGCTTTTCTCGGCCGCTACCGCGGTTGGGACAAGCCAAAGTCCGTCGAAGCCGGCGAGCTTACCAACTCCATCGCCCACGGCTGGTCCCCCATCGGCGCGCACCAGGTCAGCATCGATCTCGAGCCAAATGAGACCGCCCAGTTTGTCTTTGTGCTGGGTTACCACGAAAACCCTGTCGAGAAAAAGTTCGATCCGCCCGGCTCACAGATCATCAATAAGCGCACCGTCAAGCCGGTGATCGCCAAGTATCTAAGCCCGGCCGGCGCAGATGCCGCATTTGAAAAGCTCCGCCAATATTGGGAGACCACGCTCGGCATCCTCCAGGTGCAAACCCCCGACGCCCACACCAACCGCATGGTCAACATCTGGAATGCCTACCAGTGCATGGCCACCTTCAACATGTCCCGCTCAGCCTCGTTCTACGAGTCGGGCATCGGCCGTGGCCTCGGCTTCCGCGACTCCAACCAGGACCTCCTCGGCTTCGTCCACATGGTCCCGTCCCGCGCTCGCGAGCGCATCCTCGACCTCGCCGCCACGCAGCTTCCCACAGGCGGCGCATACCACCAGTACCAGCCCCTCACCAAGCGCGGCAACAACGACATTGGCGGCGGATTCAACGACGATCCGCACTGGCTGATCATCGGCGTCAGCGCCTATCTCAAAGAGACCGGCGACTGGAGCATCCTCGACGAGCCCGTTCAATACGACAACGAGCCCGGCTCAGAAAAGCCGCTCTACGAACACCTCCAGCGC